>OFIS01000128.1_pt1 | contig 85013 bp, 71 predicted proteins | sample 1775071 | NCBI WGS metagenome assembly OFIS01 (sample SAMN08195774, study PRJEB24354) | sludge metagenome | isolation source: sludge from phenol fed wastewater aerobic bioreactor C | place: India: Nagpur | collected 2016-09-17 | reverse complement strand
GGCCGCCGCCGCGGGCGCCGCAGCGGGCGCGGCGGCCCGCGCCGGGGCGGCGGAGCCGGAAGCGGGGGCGGCGGCATCGGCGGCCTCGACCTCCAGGATGACCGAGCCTTCGCTGACCTTGTCGCCCAGCTTGACCTTCACCGACTTGACCACCCCGCCCTGCGAGGCGGGGATTTCCATGGAGGCCTTGTCGGACTCGACCGTGATGAGGCTCTGTTCGGCCTCGATCTTGTCGCCCTCCGCCACCAGGACTTCGATCACTTCGACCGTGTCGAAGTCGCCGATGTCGGGGACCTTGATTTCCACGATATTGCTCATGTTGTTCGTCCTCCTCAGGCGTGGTGCGGATTGGCCTTCGCGGGATCGATGCCGTACTTGGCGATCGCCTCGGCGCATTTCTTGATGTCGATGGCGCCTTCGTCGGCCAGGCTGCGCAGGGCGGCCAGGACCACGAAATGGCGGTCGATCTCGAAGTGCTTGCGCAGTTCGGAGCGGAAGTCCGAGCGGCCGAAGCCGTCGGTCCCCAGCACCTTGAGGGGGCGCCCGTGCGGCACGAACGGGCGGATCATGTCGCCGTAGGCCTTGATGTAGTCGGTGGAGACGATGATCGGACCCTGCGTGCCCTTGAGCTGGCGGGTGACGTAGGCCTCCTGGGCCGGCTCGGTGGGGTGCAGCAGGTTGTGGCGCTCGACGTCCAGGCCGTCGCGGCGCAGTTCCGTGAAGCTGGTCACGCTCCAGACGTCCGAGGTCACGCCCCAGTCCTTTTCCAGCAGTTCCTGGGCCGCCAGGACTTCGCGCAGGATGGTGCCCGAGCCCATCAGCTGGACGTGGTGCTTGGCGGGCTTGGCGCTGGACTGGAGCTTGTACATGCCCTTGAGGATGCCTTCCTCGTCGCCGGCCTTCAGGCCGGGCTGGGCGTAGTTCTCGTTCATGACCGTGATGTAGAAGAACACGTCCTCCTGGTCATGCATCATGCGCTGCAGGCCGCTGCGGATGATGACGGCGACTTCGTGCGCGAAGGCCGGATCGTAGGCCACGCAGTTGGGGATCAAGGAGGCCTGGATGTGGCTGTGGCCGTCCTCGTGCTGCAGGCCCTCGCCGTTCAGCGTGGTGCGCCCGGCCGTGCCGCCCAGCACGAAGCCGCGCGCCAGCATGTCGCCCGCCGCCCAGGCGTGGTCGCCGAAGCGCTGGAAGCCGAACATCGAGTAATAGATGAAGAACGGGATCATGATGCAGTTGCTCACGGAATACGACGTCGCCGCCGCGATCCACGAGCTGAAGCCGCCGGCCTCGTTGATGCCTTCCTGCAGCAGCTGGCCGTTTTCCGCTTCGCGGTAGTACATCACCTGGCCCTTGTCCACCGGCACGTACTTCTGCCCTTCCGGGGCGTAGATGCCGATCTGGCGGAACAGGCCTTCCATGCCGAAGGTGCGCGACTCGTCCACCAGGATGGGCACCACGCGCGGGGCGAGGTCCTTGTCGCGCAGGATCTGGTTGAGCACCCGCACGAAGGCCTGGGTGGTGGAGATCTCGCGGCCCTCGGCGGTGGGCTCCAGCACGGCCTTGAAGGCGTCCAGGGGCGGCACCGGCAGGGACTGGTCGGCCTTGCGGCGGCGGTGCGGCAGGTAGCCGCCCAGCGCCTTGCGGTGCTCGTGCAGGTATTTCATTTCCGGCGAGTCCGCCGCCGGCTTGAAGAAGGGGATTTCCTCGAGCTTGTCGTCGGGGATGGGGATGTTGAAGCGGTCGCGGAATTCGCGCACCGAATCGATGTCCAGCTTCTTCTGCTGGTGGGTGGGGTTCTTGGCCTGGCCGATGTGGCCCATGCCGTAGCCCTTGATGGTCTTGGCCAGGATGACCGAAGGCTGGCCCTTGTGGCCGGCGGCGGCGGCGAAGGCCGCGTAGACCTTGTGCGGATCGTGGCCGCCGCGGTTCAGGCGCCAGACGTCCTCGTCGCTCATGCGGCTGACCATCTCCAGCAGCTTGGGATGCTTGCCGAAGAATTTTTCGCGCACGAACTTGCCGTCGTTGGCCTTGTAGGCCTGGTATTCGCCGTCCACGGTTTCTTCCATGATGCGGCGCAGGATGCCTTCCTTGTCGCGCGCGAACAGCGGATCCCAGTAGCCGCCCCAGATCAGCTTGAGCACGTTCCAGCCGTTGCCGCGGAAGGCGCCTTCGAGTTCCTGGATGATCTTGCCGTTGCCGCGCACCGGCCCGTCCAGGCGCTGCAGGTTGCAGTTGACGACGAAGATCAGGTTGTCGAGCTTTTCACGCGAGGCCAGACCGATGGCGGCCAGGGTTTCGGGTTCGTCGATTTCGCCGTCGCCCACGAAGACCCAGACCTTGCGCTCGGCTGTGTTGGCCAGGCCGCGGGCGTGCAGGTATTTCAGGAAGCGGGCCTGGTAGATGGCCATCATCGGCCCCAGGCCCATGGACACCGTCGAGAACTGCCAGAAATCGGGCATGAGCTTGGGGTGCGGGTAGGACGACAGCCCCTTGCCCTTGCCGCCGACTTCCTGGCGGAAGTAGTTCATGTTTTCCTCGGTCAGGCGGCCTTCGAGGTAGGCGCGCGCGTACATGCCCGGAGAAGAATGGCCCTGGAAGTAGATCAGGTCGCCGCCGTGATCGGGCGACTCGGCGTGCCAGAAGTGGTTCTGGCCGCATTCGATCATGGTCGCCAGCGAGGCGAAGGAGGCGATGTGGCCGCCCAGGCTGCCGCCGTCGGGCGGCTCGACCTTGTTGGCCTTGACCACCATGGCCATGGCGTTCCAGCGGATGTAGGAACGGATGCGTTCCTCGAGCACCATGTTGCCCGGATGCGGCGGCTCCAGCCCCGGGGGAATGGTGTTCACGTAGGCCGTGTTCAGCGAATAGGGAATGTGCGCGCCGCTGCGGCGGGCCAGATCGATGAGCCGCTCGATCAGGTAGTGGGCGCGTTCCGCGCCTTCCCGATCGAGCACCGCTTCCAGCGCATCGATCCATTCCTGGGTTTCCTGCTGATCGACATCCGCCGCTGCCGCGTGGACTTGGTCAAGAGAGGACATGGTGTGTGTCTCCTGTGGTGTGGTTCGATGACGCGACCACACATCGCGCCAGCCTGACTAAATTGATCGAGAGAGTGAGGAGATGCGCCAGCGGCCCTGCAACGGATGTCCCGGACGCGGACGCGCCCCGGGAGCCGGCACTTGCAGCCATTCTAGGAAAGACCCCGCGCCAGCACAAGCAAAATTTCATTAGATGATATGTATTTTTATTATGTGAAAAGTTGAATGGAGGTTTTCACGTCTAAAATGACGCAACCGCGATACCCTCACGTCCATGGCTTCCTCGAATCGCAAGTCCCTGATTCCGACGACGTTCTACGAGCATGCTCGCCACAGTCGCCGTCTGTACTGGCTGACGCCGGCGATCGTGCTCGTGCTCTATTTGTGCGTCATGGGCGCCTTCATCTGGCTGCAGCGCCTGCAGAGCGACAGCGTGATGTTCGTCACCATCGACCAGGAAACCCGCCAGCAGCGCCTGATGATGGTGGTGTTCGCCCTGTCGCTGGTGATCGTCTTCAGCCTGCTGGCGCTGTGGCGCTACACGCGCTTCCGCACCCAGGCCGAGGCCGCCCTGATCGCCGAGACCGGCTTTCGCCGCGCCATGGAAAATTCCATGTCCACGGGCATGCGCGTGTTCGACATGCAGGGCCGCATCGCCTACGTGAACCCGGCCTTCTGCCGCATGATCGGCTGGAACGAGGCCGACCTGATCGGCCGCACCGCGCCCTTCCCCTACTGGCTGCCGGGGCGCCACGACCATCACCGCGAAACCCTGGCCCAGCTGCTGTCGGGGCGCACCCCCAGCAGCGGCCTGGAGATCGAGGCGCAGCGGCGCGACGGCTCGCGCTTCACCGCGCGCATGTACGTCTCGCCCCTGCGCGACCCCAAGGGCGAGCAGATCGGCTGGATGACCTCCATGACCGACATCACCGAGCCCAAGCGCATCCGCGAGGCCCTGACCGCCGCGCACGAGCGCTTCATGACCGTGCTCGAAGGGCTGGACGACGCGATCTCGGTGGTGGCCGACACGCCCGAGGGCCTGGAGCTGCTGTTCGCCAACCGCACCTACCGGCGCCTGTTCGGCGCCCAGACCGGCGGCCACGCGGAACTGCTGGGCGGACGCCTGGGCCGCTTCACCGACGAGACCATGGAACTGTTCTCGCCCACGGCCCAGCGCTGGTTCGAGGTCCACCACCGGATGCTGGCCTGGACCGACTCCCGCCGCGTGCGCCTGCAGGTGGCGCGCGACATCACCGAACGCCGCAAGCACGAGGAGGAATCCCGCGTGCAGCAGGAAAAGGCCCAGCTCACCAGCCGCCTGACCACGATGGGGGAAATGGCCTCGTCCCTGGCGCACGAGCTCAACCAGCCGCTGACGGCCATCAGCAACTACAATATGGCGGCCGTGGCGATGATCAAGTCGGGCAAGGCCTCGACCGAATCCCTGCTGCAGGCGCTCGAAAAGGCCTCCCAGCAGGCCGAGCGCGCCGGCAAGATCATCAGCCGCATCCGCGAATTCGTGAAACGCAGCGAGCCGCGCCGCCAGGCCGTGGGCCTCGCGCGGATCGTGGAAAACGCCGTCGGCTTCGCCGACATCGACGCCCGCAAGCGCCGCATCGAGATCGTCCAGAACCTGCCCGAGCCCATGCCGGAAGTGATGGCCGATCCCATCCTGATCGAGCAGGTGCTGCTGAACCTGCTCAAGAACGGCGTCGAGGCCATGGAACACAGCGAGTGCCGCAGCCTGCACGTACGGATCACCGACCAGCATCCCCAGGTCGAGATCGCCGTGATCGACCGCGGCCACGGCCTGCGCAATCCCGACCGGCTGTTCGAGCCCTTCTACAGCACCAAGTCCGAAGGCCTGGGCATGGGCCTGAACATCTGCCGCACCATCATCGAGTCGCACCACGGGCGCCTGTGGGCGAGCCCCAATCCGGAGGGCGGGACGATCTTCCGCTTCACCCTGCCCAAGGCCCCGCCGCGCTCCCAGTCCACGGAAATCACGGAGGAACAGCACGCATGAGCGATACCCAAATCCCCAGCACCATCTACATCGTCGACGACGACGAGGCGGTCCGCGATTCCCTGCGCTGGCTGCTCGAGGCCAACGGCTACACCGTGCGCAGCTTCGCCGGCGCCGAGGAATTCCTCGCCGCCTACGATCCCGAGCAGGTCGGCGTCCTGATCGCCGACATCCGCATGCCCGGCATGAGCGGCCTCGAACTGCAGGAAACCCTCATCGCCCGCAAGGCGCCGCTGCCCATCGTCTTCATCACCGGCCACGGCGACGTGCCGATGGCGGTCTCCACGATGAAGAAGGGCGCCGTCGATTTTCTGGAAAAGCCCTTCAACGAGGCCGACCTGCGCGCCCTGGTGGCGGGCATGCTGGAGCAGGCCCGCGAGCGCGTGCGCGAGGCCCACGCCCAGCGCGACCAGCAGGCCGTGCTCAGCCGGCTGACGGCGCGCGAGCAGCAGGTGCTGGAGCGCATCGTGGCCGGGCGGCTGAACAAGCAGATCGCCGGCGACCTGAACATCAGCATCAAGACCGTCGAAGCCCACCGCGCCAACATCATGGAAAAGCTCGAGGTCACCACCGTGGCCGACCTGATGAAGATCGCCCTGGCCCGCGCCGAGGAGACCTGACATGAGCGCCCGACTGATCGACGGCAAGGCCCTGTCCGCCCGGGTGCGCGGCGAGGTGGCCGAACGCGTGCGCGCGCTCAAGGCCCAGGGCGTCACGCCCGGCCTGGCGGTGGTGCTGGTCGGCGAGGACCCGGCCTCCCAGGTCTACGTGCGCAACAAGGCCGCGGCCTGCACCACGGCCGGCATGCATTCGCGCGTCATCCCGCTGGGCGCCGACACGCCCGAAGGCGAGCTGCTGGACGTGATCGAGACGCTCAACGCCGATCCGGCCATCCACGGCATCCTGGTGCAGCTGCCCCTGCCCGGCCACATCGACACCGGGCTGGTGATCGAGACCATCAGCGCGGCCAAGGACGTGGACGGCTTCCACGTCAGCAACGCCGGCCTGCTGATGACCGGCCGGCCGCTGTTCCGCCCCTGCACGCCCTACGGCGTGATGAAGATGCTGGAATCCGAGCACGTCCCGCTGCGCGGCGCCGAGGCCGTGATCGTGGGCGCCAGCAACATCGTCGGCAAGCCCATGGCCATGCTGCTGCTGGCGGCCGGCGCCACCGTGACGCTGTGCAATTCCAAGACCCGCGACCTGGGCGCCCAGACGCGCCGGGCCGACGTGCTGGTGGTGGCCACGGGCCGGCCGGGCATCGTCACCGGCGACATGGTCAAGCCCGGCGCGGTCGTGATCGACGTGGGCATCAACCGGCTGGAGTCCGGCCGGCTGGTGGGCGACGTGGACTTCGACTCGGCCGCCGCGGTCGCCTCCGCGATCACGCCCGTGCCCGGCGGCGTAGGCCCCATGACCATCGCCATGCTGCTGGTCAACACCGTCGAGGCGGCCGAGCGCACGCTGCAGACCTGAGGCCGCGGGCGTGGCGCCGCGGGCGTGGCGCCGCGGAGATGAGGCCGCGGACGTGACGCGGCAGACGCGAAAGCGTGACGCGGCAGACTTGAAAAACGGGGGCGCCGCCCCCATCTGGGCTCGCATGAACAGTACCCGCACCGCCGGCAATCCCCTCCTCGTCCCGGCCGAGGCATTCGTGGACTACGGCGCCGTCCGGCCCGAACACATCGAGCCCGCCGTGCGCGAGCTGATCGAGGCCTCGCGCGCCGCGATCGAGGCCGCCGCCGCGCGCACCGACCCGCCCGGCTGGGACAACCTGGTCGAGGCCATCGAGGACCCGTCCGAACGCCTGCACCGCGCCTGGTCCATCGCCGGGCACCTGAACGGCGTGGTCAACACGCCGGAACTGCGCGCCGCCTACAACGCCTGCCTGCCGCTGATGAGCGAATTCTCCACCTGGGTGGGACTGCATCGCGGCCTGTACGAACGCTACCGCGCGCTCGCGGCGAGCCCGGCCTTCGCCGGACTGTCGCCGACCCGCCGCCGCATCGTCGAGCTGGCGTTGCGCGACTTCCGCCTGAGCGGGGTCGAACTGGAAGGCGCCGCGCGCGAGACCTACGCCCGCAACGCCGAACTGCAGGCCCAGGTCGCGCAGAAATTCTCCGAGAACGTGCTCGACGCGACCGACGGCTGGTCCCTGCTGATCACCGACGAGGCCCGCCTGGAGGGCCTGCCCGCGGACGTGGTCGCCGCGGCCGCCCAGACCGCCCGGTCGGCGGGCGAGCAGGGCTGGAAACTGACGCTGCACATGCCCTGCTACCTGCCGGTCATGCTGCACGCCCGGGACCGTGCCCTGCGCCAGACCCTGTACCGGGCGCACGCCACGCGGGCCTCGGACCAGGGCGATCCGGCCTTCGACAATTCCGAATCCATCGAGACGCTGCTGGCCCTGCGGGCCGAGGAAGCCGCCCTGCTGGGCCACCCCGACTTCGCCAGCCTGCGCCTGGAAACCCGCATGGCCGACAGCGCCGGCCAGGTACTGGACTTCCTGCGCGAGCTGGCCGCCCGCGCCCGCCCCAGCGCCCAACGCGACCTGGACGAACTGCGCGCCTTCGCCGCGCGCGAGCTCGGGCTCGATCCCCTGGAGCCCTGGGACATCGCCTACGCGTCCGAACGCCTGCGCGAAAGCCGCTACGCCTATTCCGACGAGGAACTGCGCCCCTACTTCACCGAGTCCCGCGTGCTGGACGGCCTGTTCCAGGTGATCCGTACCCTGTTCGGCGTGCGCCTGGAAGTCACCGACGCGCCCGCCTGGCACGCCGATGCGCGCATCTACCGGGTGCTGGACGCCGAGGGCCGGGAACTCGGCCGCCTGGGCATGGACCTGTACGCCCGCCCCGGCAAGCAGGGCGGCGCCTGGGTGGACAGCGAGCGCAGCCGCCGCGTGCATGCCGAGCGCCTGCACACGCCGCTCGCCTGGCTGACCTGCAATTTCCCCTCGCCGCAGGACGGCCGCGAGGCCCTGCTGTCCCATGACGACGTGATCACCCTGTTCCACGAAAGCGGCCACGCCATGCACACGCTGCTCTCGCGCGTGGACGATCCCGGCGCCGCCGCCTTCGCCGCCGTGGAATGGGACGCCATCGAGCTGCCCTCGCAGTTCATGGAGAACTTCTGCTGGGAATGGGACGTGCTGCAGTCCCTGACGCGCCACGTGGACACCGGCGAGCCCCTGCCCCGCGCCCTGTACGACCGCATGATCGCCGCGCGCAACTTCCAGAGCGGCCTGCAGACCCTGCGCCAGGTCGAATTCGCCCTGTTCGACATGCTGATCCACACCCGTTCCAGCGGCCTGTCGATCAGCGAAGTCCTGGACACGCTGGACCAGGTGCGCCAGGAAGTCGCGCTGCTGATCCCGCCCGCCTGGCACCGCTTCCCGCACGCCTTCTCGCACCTGTTCGCGGGCGGCTACGGCGCCGGCTACTACAGCTACAAATGGGCCGAGGTCCTGTCGGCCGACGCCTACGCCGCCTTCGAGGAAGCCGCCCGGCCCGGTCCGGACGGCACGCGCGACGTGTTCGACCCGGACACCAGCCGCCGCTACCTGGACGAGATCATCGCCGTCGGCGGCTCGCGCCCGGCCGCGGAATCCTTCCGCGCCTTCCGCGGCCGCGATCCCAGCATCGAGGCCCTGCTGCGGCATAGCGGGTTGCTGGAAGCGTGAGATGAAGCTCCCGTCCACCTCGCGGCTTGCAGGCCGCTCGGATTCGTCAGGCGTGGGTCAGTCCGCAGGGACCGACCCATGTCCTGGCTCATCCAGCGGCAAAAAGGGCGCTTTCGTGCAACACCTATTGTCAGGACTCATATTGTGGCTGGCCGGCACGAGCCTGGCGCTGGCGGCGGTCCATCCGGTGCGCGGCTTCCTGCCGGACCTGAAGTTCTCGCTGCAGGGCGCGGGCGGCGCGACCGTCACCCAGCAGGCCTTCGCCGGCAAGGTGGTGCTGATGTTCTTCGGCTACGCCAGCTGCCCGGACATCTGCCCGACGACCATGGCGCAACTGGCCCAGGTGACCGAATCCCTGGGCCCCAAGGCCGACCAGGTGCGCATCCTGTTCGTCAGCGTCGATCCGCACCGCGACACGCCCGACATCCTGCAGGCCTACGTGGACCAGTTCGATCCCCACGCCATCGGCCTGACGGGCGATGAAAAAGCCATCGCCGCGCTCGCCCGGCGCTACCGGGTCGCCTACCAGATCGAGCGCCCCGATCCGCAGCACCCGGATGCCCCCTACGAGGTCGCCCACAGCCGCGGCATCTACGCCTTCGACACGCAGGGCAAGGCCGCCTGGCTGGCTTCGGACGGCGAATCCCAGGAAGAATTGCTGGCTGCGCTGAAGCCGATGCTGCGCTGAAACCGGGCGGCGAACATGCCGCCCTGCGGTGCGCGCCCCGCGCACGGCCCGCATGCCGCCCGGATCCGCCCGGCGCGAAACGGTCCGCGGGAACCTCCGTCCGGGCCCGCTCTACCGCGCGGCGTCGCGCAGCGCCGTGCGGATGCCTTCCTCGATGGTGGGGTGGTAGAACGGCAGCTTGAGCATGTCCGGCACGGTCAGCTCCATCTGCAAAGCCCAGGCCAGCAGGTGGGCGACGTGCTCCGCGTCCGGCCCGATCATTTCCGCGCCCAGGAAGCGCCGGTCGGATTTGCGCATGTAGACGCGCAGCAGGCCGCGGTTGCGCAGCATGACCCGCGAGCGGCCCTGGCGCGTCCAATCGACCTCGCCGATGGCGACCGCCTCCGGATCGCCCAGCGCCGCGTAGCCGCCGCCCACCTGCATGATCTGCGGATCGCTGAACACCACCGCCATGGATGCGCGGCGCGGCAGCGCCCGCACGTCGGGCCAGGCGGCCGCGTTGCGCCCGGCCAGCCGGCCGTCGTCGGAGGCCTCGTGCTGGATGGCGTGGTGGCCGGTCACGTCGCCCGCCAGGAACACCGGCTGGCCGTGGACCTGCAGCGTGGCCGGATCGAAGCGCGGCCGGCCGCGCTCGTCCAGCGGCATCGTGGTGCGCTCCAGGTGCAGCGCGTTCAGGGCCGGGCTGCGGCCCGCCGTCAGCAGCACGCGATCGAAGCGTTCCACGGTTTCGGGACCGCCGTCCACCGACCAGCCCACCACGGCCTGATTGCCCTCGCGGCGCACCGTGGCGACCCGGGCGCACTGCACCAGGGCCAGCTCGGGACCCAGCAGCTCCAGCGCGGCGGCCCGCACCCGGGGATCCGCCAGATGGACGAAGCTGTCGGAGCGGTTCAGCACCCGCACCCGAACGCCCAGGCGCGCCAGCGCCAGGCCCAGTTCCACTCCGATCACGCCCGAGCCGATCACCAGCACGCTGCGCGGCAGGTCGCGCCAGTCGAACACGTCGTCGTTGACGATCGCCAGCTCGCCCAGCGGCCGGTATTGCTCCGGCACGTTCGGCCGCGTGCCGGTGGCGAGGATGATGCGTTCCGCATGCACCTCGCGGCCGTCGGCGGCCCGCAGCACACCGTCGCGCAGGAATTCCACCGGGGCGTCCAGCCGGTGTTCCGGCGGCATGGCTTCCACGTCGTCCACCACGAAGCTCACGAAACGGTCGCGCTCGCGCCGCACCCGCTCCATCACGGCCGGGCCGTCCACCCGGGGCGGACCGCCCAGGCGGATGCCGAAGCCGTCGGCGTGGCGCGCATCGGCCGCCGCCTGGGCCGCCGCGATCAGCAGCTTGGACGGCATGCAGCCCACCCGGGCGCACATGGTGCCGTGCGGCCCGCCTTCGATCAGCAGGGGTTTCAGGCCCGCCTTGAGGACCTCGCGGTAGGCCGGCAGGCCGGCCGAACCGGCGCCGACGATGGCGACGTCGCAGTCGATGATCCGATCGCTCATTGTCGCGCCCCGTTTCAAGCGGGTTGGGCGTCGTAGCCTTCCTCGGCGATGGCGGCCTGGAGCGTCGCCGCGTCCGCCGACGACTCGATCGTGACGCGGTGCGCGCCCAGGTCCGTCTGGACGGCGGCGTCGGGCGCCACGTCCTGCACGGCCCGGGTGATGGTCTGCACGCAGTGGTTGCAGGTCATGTCGGAAACGATGAATTCGGTCTTCATGGGGAAGGCTCCTGGAAAGGGTCAGCCGGCATCTTAAACCTTGACACGGCGGGAAGCTCAAGCCTCGTCGTAGCTCGCCACCTCGATCAGGTTTCCGTCCGGATCCCTGAAATACACCGAGGTGATCTTCCCCGTCGCGCCCGTGCGCGGCACCGGGCCGTCGAGCACCGGCACGCCGCAGGCGCGCAGGTGGGCCAGCACCGCCTGCGGCGCCTCGAAGGCGATGAGGCACAGGTCGGCGGTGCCGGGCAGCGCCACGGCCGCCTTGGGCTCGATTTCCCGGCCCCGCTGGTGCAGATTGATCTTCTGGCGGCCGAAGGCCAGGGCCTTGCGGCCCTCGCCGAAGGTCACGACCTCCATGCCGAGCACGCGCGAGTAGAAGTCGCAGGTGGCGGCGACGTCCCCGACCGTGAGGACGAGGTGGTCGAGTCTGTCGATGCGTATCGTCATGGCATTCCCATGGTTGTTGTGCGTGACCGGCGGCCCAGCGGCGCCCCTTGACCTTACCACATGGTCAAGCCTCATCCTACAATCATCGTGATGAACCGGAGCCCGTCCATGCCCACCCCGCCCGTCCCTTCCGCGCTCGACCTCGAAGTCGAGGGCATGACCTGCGCCTCCTGCGTGCGCCGGGTCGAAACGGCCCTGGCGAAAGTCCCAGGCGTGGCCCAGGCCAGCGTCAACCTGGCCACGCGCCGCGCCCACGTCACCCTCGCGGCCGAGGGCGCCGATCCAGGAGCGCTGGTCGCCGCCGTCGAAAAACGCGGCTACCAGGCGCGGCTGCTCCGCCGCGAGGATCCCGCGCAGGCGGCCGGCGACGCGGACGCGAACGAAGACGCGGCCGCCGGGCGGCGCTTCTTCCTGGCCCTGGTCCTGACGCTGCCGGTGTTCCTGGTCGAGATGGGCGGGCACCTGGTCCCCGCCCTGCACCATGCGATCCAGTCCCTGGTCGATCCGCAAGCACTGGCCTGGGCCGAGTTCGCGCTCGCCACCGCCGTGCTGGCCGGGCCGGGCCGGGCCTTCTTCACCCGCGGCTTCAAGGCGCTGCGGCACCTGGGGCCGGACATGAACACGCTGGTCGCCCTGGGCGCGGGCAGCGCCTGGCTGTATTCCGCGCTGGTCACGGTGGCGCCCGCCCTCTTCCCGGACGAGGTCCGCCACCTGTATTTCGAGGCCGCCGCGGTCGTCGCCACCCTGATCCTGCTGGGCCGCTGGCTGGAAGCCCGCGCCCGGGGCCGGGCCGGCTCCGCCATCCGCCACCTGATCGGCCTGCGGCCGCGCACCGCCTGGGCGCGGCGCGGCGGCGACTGGGCCGAGCTGCCCATCGACGCGCTCGCGGCCGGCGACGAGGTGCGGGTGCGGCCCGGCGAGAAGATTCCGGTCGACGGCATAGTCGTCGAGGGCGAGTCCTGGGTGGATGAATCCATGATCACGGGCGAACCCATCCCGGCCACGCGCCGCCCGGGCGACCGCCTCATCGGCGGCACGCTGAACACGCGCGGCGGCCTGGTGATGCGCGCCACGCAGGTCGGCGCCGACACGGTGCTGGCCCACATCATCCGCCTGGTCGAACAGGCGCAGGGGGCCAAGCTGCCGATCCAGCGCCTGGTGGACCGGGTCACCGGCTGGTTCGTGCCGGCCGTCATGGGCCTGGCCGTGCTGGCCTTCCTGGGCTGGCTGTTCTGGGGCCCCGAGCCGCGGCTGACGCACGCGCTGATCGCCGGCGTGGCGGTGCTGATCATCGCCTGCCCCTGCGCCATGGGGCTGGCCACGCCGATCTCGATCATGGTGGCCACGGGCCGCGCGGCGGGCCTGGGCATCGTGTTCCGCCAGGGCGACGCCCTGCAGCGCCTGCGCAGCGTCCGCGTGGCGGCCTTCGACAAGACCGGCACGCTGACCCTGGGCCGGCCGGCGCTCAGCGACGCCCTGCCCCTGGACGGCCTGGACCGCCCCGCCCTGCTGGCGGCGGTGGCCGCGGTGCAGAGCGCCTCGGAACACCCCATCGCGCATGCCCTGCTGGAGGCCGCCCGGGCCGAGCGGCTGCCCCTGGCGCCGGTGGAGGGCTTCGCGGCGCTCACCGGCGCGGGCGTGCAGGGGCGGGTCGGGGGGCACGGCTGGCTGCTGGGCAGCGAGGCCCTGATGCGCGACCACGGCGTACCGGTCGAGGCCGAGGTCGAGGCACAGGTCCGGGCCCTGGCCGGCCAGGGGAAGACCGTCTTCCTGGCGGCGCGCGACGGCCGGCTGGCGGGGGTGCTCGCCGTGGCCGACCCGCTGCGGCCCGGCGCGCGCGAGGCCATCGCCCGCCTGCACGCCCTGGGGCTGAAGACCGCGCTCATCACCGGCGACCACGAGGCCGCCGCCCGCGCCGTGGCCGGCGAACTGGGCATCGACATCGTCCACGCCCGGACCCTGCCCGCGCACAAGGCGGAACTGCTGCGGGCCCTGCGGCGCGAGGCCGGCTCCCTGGCCTTCGTCGGCGACGGCATCAACGACGCGCCCGCCCTGGCGACGGCCGACGTGGGCATCGCCATCGGCCAGGGCACCGACGTGGCCATCGAATCGGCCGACGTGGTGCTGATGAACGAGGACCTGAACTCGGTGGCGCGCGCCATCGCGCTGTCGCGGCTGACGCTGCGCAACATCGCCCAGAACCTGTTCTGGGCCTTCGCCTACAACGCCGCCCTGATCCCAGTGGCGGCCGGCGCCCTGTATCCCTACACCGGGCTGCAGCTCTCACCCATGCTGGGGGCCGGCGCCATGGCGCTGTCCAGCGTCTTCGTCGTGGTCAACGCCCTGCGCCTGAAATGGCTGCCCCTGGAGGTCCGTCATGGCTGAATCCCGCACCCGGCGCGATGCCGGTTCCAGGCCGCGCGCCGCCGCCCCCGTCCGCGCGCCGTTCACGATCGGCGAGGCGGCCGCCCGTACCGGCCTGAGCCCCAAGATGATCCGCTACTACGAGCAGGAAGGCCTGTTCGTCCCGCAGGCGCGCAGCGCCGCCGGCTACCGCCAGTACGGCGAGGCCGACCTGCACGCGCTGCGCTTCATCCGCAGCGCGCGCGACCTGGGGTTTTCATTGAAGCAGATCGCGGAGCTGACCGGCCTGTGGCGCGACCGCGGCCGCGCCAGCGCGGAGGTCAAACGCCTGGCCCTGGCGCACATCGAGGCGCTGGAGGCCAAGGCCGCCCTGCTGCGCGGCATGGCGGCGACGCTGCGCGAGCTGGCGCAGCGCTGCCATGGCGACGACCGGCCGGAATGCCCGATCCTCGAAGGCATCGAGGACGGCGCGCGGGCTCAGGCCGGCGCCGGCGCGTGCCACTCCGACACGTGATCCCGCCAGTCGGGCCGCCGGACCGGCGCCGGCGGTTCGATGGGCGTGCCGATGGCCAGGTAGCCCATGAAGCGCTCGTCCAGGGGATCGAAGCCCAGGGCCTCGCCCACGCCGTCCAGGTAGGTGCCGATGCCGGTGCTCCAGAAGGCGCCGAAACCCAGGGCGTGCGCGGCATTGAGCATGTTCATGGCCGCCGCGCCCACGGCCAGCAGGCTCTCGTGTTCGGGGATGCGGCCGGAAGGATCGGGGCGGCAGCCCAGGGCGATCACCAGCGGCACCCTGGAGAGCCACTTGCGCGCATTGTCCACCTTGGGCTGCGGCAGGGGCGTGCCCGCGGCGATGCCGGCCCGCACGCCCACATCCACCAGGGCGGGCACGTCGGCGCCGCGCACCAGGACGAAGCGCCAGGGCTTCACGCCGCCGTGGTCGGGCGCGCGCAGGGCGGCCTGCAGGATCAGGTCCAGCTGCGCGTCGGTCGGACCGGGCGCCTGGACGAACTTGACCGACTGGCGGCCGAGCAGGACATCGAGGGGCGTGGACATGGAAGGGGCTCCTAGGAATGGGACGCCCTGACCATCAGGGCTTTCATGCGCCGGATCGAGGGCTCCCAGCCGTCGAACACGGCCTGGGCGACGATCGCGTGGCCGATGTTCAGTTCGGCGATCCCCGGCAGGGCGGCGACGGGCTCGACGTTGTCGTAATGCAGGCCGTGGCCGGCGTTGACCCGCAGGCCCTCGCCCACCCCCACGGCGACGGCGGCGCGCACGCGTTCGAGCTGGGCGGCGCGCGCGCCCGCGTCGGGCGCATCGGCGTAGGCGCCGGTGTGCAGCTCGATCACGCGGGCGCCGGTGCGCGCGGCGGCGGCGATCTGCCCGGCCTCGGGATCGATGAACAGGGACACGCGGATGCCGGCGTCGTGCAGCCGCGCCACGGCGGAGGCGACCTCGTCGTAGCGGCCGAGCACGTCCAGCCCGCCTTCGGTGGTCAGCTCGCACCGGTTTTCCGGCACCAGGCAGACGTCCTGCGGACCGATGTCGCAGGCGATCGCCAGCATTTCCGGCGTGATGGCGCATTCCAGGTTCATGCGCGTGCGCAGGGCGGGACGGATGGCGCGCACGTCGGCGTCCTGGATGTGGCGCCGGTCCTCGCGCAGATGCAGGGTGATCAGGTCGGCGCCGGCATCCTCGGCGCGCAGCGCCGCCTGCAGGGGATCGGGATAGGCCGTCAGGCGCACCTGGCGCAGGGTGGCGACGTGATCGATGTTGACGCCCAGTTCCATCAGGAGGCCTCCGGCAGGTCGTCGGCGGACCAGCCCCCGCCCAGCGCCTTGTACAGCTCGACGCGGTTGAACAGCGCGTCGGTGCCCAGCTGGATGAACTGCTGCTGCACGCCGTACAGGGCGACCTGCGCGGACTGCACCTGCAGGAAGCTGTCCACGCCGGTCTCGTAGCGGATCTGGGCCAGCTTGAGGGCCTTGAGCGCGGATTCCTCGGTGGCGCGCAGGGCGTCGAGCTGGCTGCTGTAGGTGGCTTCGCCCGCCAGGCCGTCGGCGACTTCGCGGAACGCGGTCTGGATGGCCTTTTCGTAGGACGACACGGCGATGTTGCTGCGCGCCTTGGCCAGGTCCAGGTTGCCCTTGATCCCGCCCGAGAACAGCGGCATCTGGATCTGCGGCGAATACTGCCAGTAGCGCTGGCTGCCGCCGAACAGGCCGTCCAGTTCGGGGCTGGCGAAGCCCAGCAGCCCGGTCAGGGAGATGCGCGGGAAGAAGGCGGCGCGCGCGGCGCCGATCTGGGCGTTGGCCGCCATCAGGTCGTGCTCGGCGCCGATGATGTCGGGCCGGCGTTCCAGCAGCTGCGACGGCAGGCCCGCGGGCAGCGAGGACAGCAGCTGCGCGCGGCCGAACGGCTGCGGCGCGGGCAGGTCCTGGGGCACCGGCGTGCCCAGGATCAGCTGCAGGGCGTTGACGGCCTGCGCCATGGCGCGCTCGGTCGCGATGCGGTCGGCGCGCACCGTGTCGTACTGGGACTGTGCCTGCGCCAGGTCCAGGTCGGAGGCGACCCCGACGTCGAAGCGGGACTGGACCAGGTCCAGCGTGCCCTTGCGGGCTTCCAGGGTCTTGTCCATCAGTTCGTGCAGGGCCTGGGCCGAGCGCAGGCGGAAGTAGGCCTCGGCCGTCTGGGCGATCAGCCCCAGCTGGACGGTGCGGCGCGCCTGGTCGGTGGACAGGTAGGACTGGTAGGCGGCTTCGCTGAGGTTGCGCACGCGGCCGAAGAAGTCCAGCTCGAAGGCCGTCATGCCCACGCCCGCGACGTAGCTGCGGTTGACGGATTTGGCGTCGGCGCCGCCGTTGCGCATGTCGGCCGGCGAGCGGGTGACCTGCCCCGTGCCCTGCACGCCGATGGTCGGCAGGCGGTCGCTCTGGGCGATGCCGAACTGGGCGCGGGCCTCTTCAACCCGGTCCACGGCGATGCGCAGGTCGCGGTTGTTCTTCAGCGCGAGCTCGATCAGGGCCTGCAGGCGGGGATCCTGGAAGAAGTCCCGCCAGGCCGGCAGGGCGGCCTGGGTGTCCTGGACGGCTTGAGCGGCCTGGTCCGCCTGGCCGTTGCCGGCGGCCGTGAGCGGAAAGCGGTCGGGCACCGGCGCGGCCGGCCGGTGGTAGGTGGGCGCCAGGGAGCAGGCGCCCAGCGCCAGCGCCAGCGCGGAGACGGCCAGGACGCGCGCGGGGAGTCGTCGGTTCATCATGTCCGTTCTCCCGCACCGGACTCGCCGGCGGATGGGATGTGCGGCGCCTGGTGGCCCAGCAGTTTCGGTTTGGTCTTGAACAATTTCAGAATCACCACGAAGAAAGTCGGCACGAAGATCACGGCCAGCGGCGTGGCCGCCAGCATGCCGCCCAGCACGCCCAGGCCCACGGCGTTCTGGCTGGCGGCGCCCGCGCCGCTGGCCGTCACCAGGGGCACCACCCCCAGGATGAAGGCGAAGGAGGTCATCAGGATGGGGCGGAAGCGCAGCCGCGCGGCCTCGATGGCCGATTCGGCCAGGCCCGCGCCGCTGGCGTACAGGTCCTTGGCGAACTCGACGATCAGGATGGCGTTTTTCGCCGCCAGGCCGATCACGGTCACCATCCCGACCATGAAGTACACGTCGTTGTCCTTGCCCATCAGGCTGCTGAGCAGCACGGCGCCCAGCATGCCCAGCGGCACGGCCAGCATCACCGACAGCGGGATGGCCCAGCTTTCGTACAGGGCGGCCAGCACCATGAAGACCACCAGGATCGACAGCCCCATCAGGATCGCGGACTGGCTGCCCGCCTGGATTTCCTGGTAGGACAGGCCGGTCCATTCGTAGCTCAGGCCGGGCGGCAGCTGGGTGATCAGGCGTTCCATCTCGGCCATGGCCTGGCCGGTGGAATAGCCCGGCGCCGCCGAGCCGCCGATGCGGATGGATTCGTAGCCGTTGTAGCGCACGATCTGGACCGGGCCGCGGGTCCATTCCAGGGACACGAAGGAGGACAACGGCACCATGTCGCCGTCGGCGTTGCGGGCGTTGAGCCGCAGGATGTCGTCCGGATCCATGCGGGCGTCCTGCTCGGCCTGGACCCAGATGTTCTGCACCCAGCCCTGGTTGGTGAACTTGCCGACGTAGGACGAGCCGATGGCCGTGGAGATCAGGTTGGCGGCTTCGGAGAAGTCCACCCCCAGGGCGGCGGCCTTGGCGCGGTCGATCTGCACCTTGAGCTGCGGCCCGGCGCCCAGGCCGGTGACGCGCGTGCCGGTGAGGATGGCGCTTTGCGAAGCGAGCTGCAGCAGCTGCTGGGTGGCGGCCTGCAGGGCCTCGCTGCCCACGCCGCTGCGGTCCTCCAGGCGCAGGTCGAAGCCCGAGGCGTTGCCCAGCGAGGAGATCGCCGGCGGGGTGATGGAAATCACCATGGAGTCCGGCAGGCCGAACAGCAGCCGGCCCATCGCGGTGCCGGAAATCGCCTGCGCCGAGTCGGCCGGGCCCTTGCGTTCGGAGAAGTCCTTCAGGGGCACGAAGGCGATGGCGGCGTTCAGGCCGTTGCCGTTGAAGCTGAAGCCCTGGACCGCGATGATGTTGGCGACCTGCGGCAGGGCCATGAAGTATTTTTCGACCTGCTCGATGATCTCCACCGTGCGGCTGGACGAGGCGCCCGAAGGCAGCTCGATGTTGGCGATCACGTAGCCCTGGTCTTCCTCGGGCAGGAAGGAGGTGGGCAGGCGCAGGTACATCCAGCCCATCACGCCCACCAGCACGGCGAAGACGATCATCATGCGCAGCGTGCGCTTCAGGCTGCGCGAGACCCAGCGGGTATAGCCCCGCGTGGTGCGATCGAAGCCGCGGTTGAACCAGCCGAAGAAGCCGCCCTTGGACTCATGGTGGCCCTTGGGGATGGGCTTGAGCAGGGTGGCGCACAGCGCCGGGGTGAAGCTGAGCGCCAGCAGCGCCGAGAACAGGATGGACACCGCCATGGCCACGGAGAACTGGCGGTAGATCACGCCCACGGAGCCGGACATGAAGGCCAGCGGCAGGAACACCGTGGTCAGCACCAGGGTGATCCCGACGATGGCGCCGCTGATCTGCGGCATGGCCTTCTTCGTGGCTTCCTTGGGCGAGAGGCCTTCCTCGGCCATGATGCGCTCGACGTTCTCCACCACCACGATGGCGTCGTCCACCAGGATCCCGATGGCCAGCACCATGGCGAACATGGTCAGCACGTTGATCGAGAATCCCAGCGCCAGCATCACCGCGAAGGCCCCCATCATCGCCACCGGCACCACCAGCGCGGGAATCAGCGTGTAGCGCACGTTCTGCAGGAACACGAACATCACCACGAACACCAGCACCATGGCCTCGAACAGGGTGTGGACCACCTGCTCGATCGACAGGTCGATGTAGGGCGAGGTGTCGTAGGGGATCGCGTAGGTGATGTTGTCGGGGAAAAACCTGGCCAGCTCGGCCATCTTGGCCTTGGCCAGCTTGGCCGTTTCCAGGGCGTTGGCCGACGGCGTCAGCGACAGGGCGAAGGCGGCCGTGGGCTTGCCGTTCAGGCGGGCGCCGAACTGGTAGTTGTCCGAGCCGAGCTCGACGCGGGCGACGTCGCGGATGCGCACCGAGGAGCCGTCCGGATTGGCCCGCAGCACGATGTCGCCGAATTCCTCCGGCGTGGTGAGCTGGCCGTTGACGGTCAGCGGCACCACCGTGCGCTGCGTGTCGGGGTTCGGCGGCGAGCCCAGCAGGCCGCCGGAAATCACCAGGTTCTGCGCCGCCAGGGCGCTGTTGACCTGGGACATGCTCAGGCCGTAGCCGACCAGCTTCTGCGGATCGACCCAGACGCGCATGGCGCGGCTCGCGGCGAAGAGCTGGAACTTGCCCACGCCCTTGATCCGCGACATCGGGTTCTGGATGTTGCGCGTGATGTAGTCGGCCAGGGCGTACTGGTCGATGGAGCCGTCCTTGGACGAGAGCGTGACCACCATCAGGAAGCCGGAATTCGTCTGGCTGACCTTCAGGCCCTGCTGCACGACGGCGGCGGGCAGCTTGGCCGTCACGTTGGACAGGCGGTTCTGCACGTCCACCTGGGCCAGGTCGGGGTCCGTGCCCGGCGCGAAGGTGACGGTGATCTCGGCCTGCCCGTTGGAATCGCTGACCGATTCGTAGTACAGCAGGCCCTTGGCCCCGTTCAGCTCGTTCTCGATGACGCTCGCCACGCTGGTGGAGACCTCGGAGGCCGAGGCGCCCGGATAGGTGGCGTTGATGTTCACCGTGGGCGGAGCGACGTCGGGATACTGCGATACGGCCATGTTGGGGATGGCCAGGATGCCGGCCAGGGCGATGGCCAGCGCCACCACCCAGGCGAAGATCGGTCGTTCGATGAAAAACTGTGGCATGAGAGCTCGCGTGGAATCCGGAGGAGGGGTGTCGGGCGGCCGGGGCCGGATCAGTGAGCCTGGCCCTGTGCGGCCTGGCCTTCGGCGGGCTTGGCGCCCGCGGGCTGCCCGCCGGCGGCCTTGTCGCCCGCGGCCTGGCCGCCGGCCTGTTCAGCGCCGCCCTGGCCGCCCGCGGCGGGCGGCTGGGCCGCGCCGCCCTGCCCCGCCTGGCCGCCCGGCGCCTGGCCCTTCCAGGGGATGGGCTGGACCGGAGCGCCCGGACGGACCTTCTGGAAGCCCTCGACCATCAGCTGGTCGCCCGCCTGGATGCCCTGATAGACGATGTAGCCCTTGTCGGTGTGCGGCCCCACCTGGATCGGCGTGAAGGTCGCCTTGCCGTCCTTGATCAGGACGACCGTGCTGTTGCCGTCGGAAGCACGCTGGATGGCCTGCTCGGGCACCACCAGGGCCTGCTGGTCCACGCCCTGCACCAGGCGCACGCGCACGTACAGGCCGGGCAGCAGGATCTGTTCCGGATTGGGGAACAGCGCGCGCAGGTTCACCTGGCCCGTGCCGGGATCGACGGCCACGCCCGAGAACAGCAGCTTGCCGGGATGGCGGTAGGTGCCGCCGCCGTCCAGCAGGACTTCGGCCTGGGCGTCGCCGTTGGCGTCGGGCTTGACGATGCCGTCGGCGATCTGGCGGCGCAGGGCGGCGATCTGCGCCACCGGCTGGGTGATGTCCACATAGACCTGGTCCAGGCGGTGCACGGTGGCCAGCGAGGTGGCGGAGGTGGCGCTCACCAGCGCCCCCACGGTGACCTGGGCCTTGCCGATGGTGCCGTCGATGGGCGAGGTGACCCGGGTGTAGTCCAGGTTGATCTGCGCCGCGTCCAGCGCGGCCTGCGCCGCGGCGATGGCCGCCTCGGCCTGGCGCGCCTGGGCGACGGCGTTGTCGTATTCCTGCTGGCTGACCGCGTGCTGCTTGATGAGGGTGGCGTAGCGCTGCGCCAGCAGGCGTGCCGTCTGCGCCGACGCCTGGGCGTTTTTCAGCTGCGCGGCGGCCTGGTCGCGGGCCGCGCGGTACGGCGCCGGGTCGATGGTGAAGAGCAGCTGGCCGGCCTTGACCCGGCTGCCCTGCTCGAAGTCGATGGACTGCACGATGCCGTTGACCCGGGCGCGGATTTCCGCGTCCTCGATCGCCTGCACGCGGCCGGGCAGTTCGGTGCGGATGACGGCGGCCTGGGGCTGGACCTGCACCACGCTGACCGGGACCTTCATGTCCTGCATCCCCTGCTGCGGCTCGCCCGAGCAGGCGGCCAGGGCCAGCAGCGACACCAGCGCGAGAGGCCGCAGGCTCCGGACGGCGGTCAGTCGATCAAAGACCATAGGAAAAGCTCCAGAAATGTTGATTTTCGATTTTTTTCGATTGATGAAGCGAAAAAATGGCCACCCGGCCATGCGAAGGCCAGGATCGCCGGCCCCGCAGGCAAGCCAAAAGTATAAGGGGAAAACCCTGAAAACCGATGCGGCGGCCTGGACTCGTGCCCCATGAATCCATGCGTCATGCCCCGTCCGCCGCGAAGTGGTCCACGAGGATGCGGATCCGGCGCTCCAGGACTTCCAGGCGGGGCCTGTCCTCGATCTGGCCTTCCATGGCCAGCAGGAACACCAGGGCGACCGCGGGATCGTCGAACACGCGGTCCAGGCATTCCAGCAGGGACGCGCGGTGCCGGCCGGCGACTTCGGGGCTCAGGCCCTGGCAGACTTCCAGGAATTCGCTGGACATGGGCGCGGCTTCCATTTCGGACCAGGGCTCCAGCAGCACGCGCCGGCAGACGGCGAACAGGCGTTCGCGCGGCGAGCCGGGCGCCTGCACCACTTCCATGGCGAGCGGCAGGCGCGACAGCATCCAGTCGTCGAAGACCTGCATGAAGAGGTCTTCCTTGTCCTTGAAGCTGCGGTAGAGCAAGGTGCGGGAGATCCCCGCGCGCTGGGCGATGTCGCCCAGGGACGTGCGGGCGAAGCCGAAATTCAGGAAGCACCAGCGCGCCGCGTCCAGTATCCTGGCGCGCCGCGCGATCATGGCTTCCGAACTGAGTTTGGGTGACATCGGCGCATTCTGACAACAAATGCGTTTTTTGTCAAAAAGAATTTTGCGCCCACCTCGCGGCTTGCAAGCCGCTCGGATTCGGCAGGCACGAAAGAGTCCGCAGGGACTCTTCTCCAATTGCCGCAGCTCTCCACCTCGCGGCTTGCAAGCCGCTCGGATTCGGCAGGCACGAAAGAGTCCGCAGGGACTCTTTCGTGTCCAGCCTCATCCTAATAACAACGCGTCGTCGGCGAGTTCCTCGCCGCGCACTTTCTCGAACATGGCGAGCAGGTCGGGGACTTCCAGGCCGCGGCGGGTGTCGCCCGCGACGTCGAGCACCACCCGGCCCTGGTGCAGCATGACGGTGCGGTCGCCCACGTCCAGGGCCTGGCGCATGCTGTGGGTGACCATCATCGTCGTCAGGCCGTGCTCGGCCACGATGCGGACGGTCAGCTCCAGCACGAACTGGGCGGTGCGCGGGTCCAGCGCCGCCGTGTGCTCGTCCAGCAGCAGGATGCGCGAGGGGCGCAGGGCCGCCATCAGCAGGCTCACGGCCTGGCGCTGGCCGCCCGAGAGCAGGCCGATCCGGTCGGTCAGGCGGTTTTCCAGCCCCAGCCCCAGCATGGCCAGGCGCTCGCGGAACAGCACGCGCATTTCCTCGCGCACCGCCTGGCGCAGGCTGCGGAACTGGCCCCGGCCCAGGGCCAGGGACATGTTTTCCTCGATGGTGAGGTTTTCACAGGTGCCGGCCATGGGGTCCTGGAAGACGCGCGCGACCTTGCGCGCGCGGTCCCAGACCGGCTGGCGCGTGACATCCTCGCCGTCGATCAGGATGGCGCCGCTGTCCACGCCCTGCTCGCCGGAGATGGCGTTCAGGAAGGTGGACTTGCCCGCGCCGTTGGAGCCGATCACGGTGACGAACTGGCCCGCCGGGATGTCCAGCGACATGCCGCGCAGGGCCTGTGTTTCGATGGGCGTGCCGGGGTTGAAGGTGAGATGCAGGTTCTGGGCGCTCAGCATGGCGGGGCCTCTTTGTATGGACAGGCCCTAGGCCTTCTTTTTGCGGAAACGCTGCTTGGCGAGCGGGATCACCAGCGCGATCGTGACCAGCACGGCCGTGACCAGGTTCAGGTCCTGGGCCTTCAGGCCCACGAAATCCGCGTTCAGCGCCAGCGCGATGAAGAAGCGATAGAGCACGGCGCCGACCACCACGGCCAGCGTCGCCACCATCAGGCGGCGGCTGGGCAGGATGGATTCGCCGATGATGACGGCGGCCAGGCCGATGACGATGGTGCCGATGCCCATGGAGATGTCCGCCCCGCCCTGCGACTGGGCGAACAGCGCGCCGCCCAGGCCGCACAGGGCGTTGGAGATCGCCATGCCCAGCAGGACCATGTTGCCGGTGCGGATGCCCTGGGCCCGCGCCATGCGCGGGTTCGAGCCGGTCGAGCGCATCGCCAGGCCCACCTGGGTGGCGAAGAACCAGTCCAGCAGCAGCTTGACGATCACCACCAGCGCCAGCAGGATGAGCGGGCGCGCGACGTAGTCCTCGATGCCCTCCGGCTGCAGCACGGTGAACACGGTGGGGTCGGTGATCAGCGGCACGTTGGGCGCGTCCATGACGCGCAGGTTGATCGAATACAAGGCGATCATCATCAGGATGCTGGCGAGCAGGTCCATGATCTTCAGCCGGACGTTGAGCCAGCCCGTCACCATGCCGGCGAAGCCGGCGGCCAGGGTGGCGGCGCCGGTCGCCAGGAAGGGATCCGTGCCGTGATGGATCAGGATGGCGGCCGTCGCGCCGCCCAGCGGAAAGCTGCCGTCCACCGTCAGGTCGGGGAAGTTCAGCACGCGGAAGGAAATGAGGACGCCCAACGCGACCAGGCCGAATATCAGCCCGATCTCGAAGGCACCCCACATGGAATAGATGGACATGGAATGAAAATCTCTGGATGCGGCCGCGGGGAAGCCGCCATGACAGCCGGGCCGCCTGGAGGCGGCCCGGGGATGCGAAACGCGCGGGGATTTACTTGACGACCTGGGCGGCCGACTTGATCAGGGCGTCGGACAGGGTCGCGCCCTGCTGGGCCGCCGCGCCGGGGTTGACGTAGAGTTCGAGCTTGGAGCTGGTCTCGGAAGCGATGGCGCCGGGCTTCTCGCCCTTCAGGATGCGCACCACGAGCTTGCCGGTCTGCACGCCCAGGTCGTGGTAGTTCACGCCCAGGGCGGCGATGGCGCCGCGCTTGACGCTGTCGGTGTCGGAAGCCACCAGGGGGATCTTGGCGGAATTGCCGACCTTGACCAGCGATTCGTAGGCCGAGACCACGTTGTTGTCGGTGTTGGTGTAGATCACGTCGACCTTGCCCACCAGGCTGCGGGCGGCGGCGCCCACGTCCACGGTGCGGGCGGCGGTGGCTTCCACCAGGCTCATGCCCGACTGCGGCAGCAGTTCGCGCAGGCGTTTCACCACGACCACGGAATTGGCCTCGCCGGGGTTGTAGACCATGCCGACCTTCTTGGCGCCGGGCACGACCTTCTTGATCAGATCGACCTGCTTTTCCAGCGACAGGGCGTCGGACACGCCGGTGACGTTGGTGCCCGAGGCTTCCCAGCCCGGCACCAGCTGTGCGGCCACCGGATCGGTGACGGCGGAATAGACCACCGGAATGGTCTTGGTGGCGGCGACCACGGCCTGGGCCGAGGGCGTGGCGATGGCGACGATCACGTCGGGCTTGTCGCCCACGAACTTGCGGGCGATCTGGGCGGCGATGGCGGTATTGCCCTGGGCCGTCTGGAATTGCCATTTCAGGCCCTTGGCCTCGGTGTAGCCGGCGGCGGCCAGGGCTTCGTGCACGCCGTCCTTCACGGCATCGAGGGCGGGATGCTCGACGATGGAGGTGACCGCCACGGATTGCGCCTGGGCCGGCGCGGCGGCCAGCGCGCCCGCCACGGCGGCGGCGCCGGCGAGCGAGCGAAGGACGGAATGCAGCTTCATGAAGGAACTCCTTTGAATGGGGAACGATGCCGGGTCGTGTCCGGATCGGGCAATGCGGCGTCCAGTCTACCCGCCGGCACCAATATTTTCTGCAGGGGATATCCCTGCGGCGGCAATTATTGTAGCTTGGACGCGAAATGGCGCGGCGATCGAAGCATCAAATGCCAATGAGATGGGGAAAAACGGAATCAAAGATCAATAAACATCGGACGCCCTCTCGCCGCGCCATCAAAGCCCCGCCCCGTCCGGCGATTGATGCCACGAGGCGCAGCCGCGCATCGCGCGGAATGCCGTTCGAGCGATGTGCGGCTCAGGTGTCGCACGGCTCTCGTGCGGCGCGCGGCTCGGGTGTCGCACGGCTCGGGGGTCGCACGGCTCAGGCGGCGTGCGGCTCAGGCGTCACGCAGGGCGTCGGCGGCGCGCACCGCCCGCATGAAGGCCTGGATGCGCGCCGCGTCCTTGATCCCGGGCGCCGATTCCACGCCGCTGCTGACGTCCACGGCATAGGGCGCCAGGGCGGCGATCTGCGCGCCGACCGTATCCGCCTTCAGGCCGCCCGACAGGATCAGGGCCGGCATGCCGGGGCCGCGCGGGACATCGGCCAGCAGCGCGGTGTCGAAGCCGCCGCCGCTGCCGCCGTAGCCGGCGCTGTAGCTGTCGAACAGCCAGCCGGCCGCCTCGCCATGGGCCGCGCAGGCCCGCGCCAGCGCGGCCGGCGAGTCCAGCCCGGGCGCTCCCGCGCGGAAGGCCTTGACGTGGCGCACGCCGAAGCCGGTGCAGAAGCCGGGCGATTCCTCGCCATGGAATTGCAGCAGGTCGGGGCGCACGGCCTCGATCACCCGGCGCACCGCATCGGCTTCGGGATTGACGAACAGGGCCGTGACGCCGACGAAGGCCGGCACCCGGGCGCGCAACGCGGCGGCCCGGTCCGGCGCGAGGCAGCGGCGGCTGGGCGGATAGAAGACCAGGCCGATGGCGTCGGCGCCCGCGGCCACGGCCGCGTCCAGGTCCTGCGGCCGGGTCAGCCCGCAGATCTTGACGCGCGTGCGGCGCGGTCCGGACAGGGACATGGGCGCGAGCACGGGGGCGGACTCCGCGCCGTCCGGCGAGGCGGCCGGCGCGCTCATCGGAACGCGTCCCCCGCGTCGCCCGAACCGTAGCCGTCCTGGCCGTAGGCGCTGTCCTGGCCGAAGGTGACGCTGGCCGGATCGATGGTGGGCGCGTCGCTCTTGTAGTGCGTCACCAGGCCGGGGAAGGCCAGCACCGTCGCCACCATCAGGATCTGGATGACGATGAAGGGAATCGAGCCCCAGTAGATCTGGGCCGTGGTGACCTTGGCGATCAGCTTGCCGGTGACGCGGTCGTGGTAGTCCTCCTTGGGGGCCACGGAGCGCAGGTAGAACAGGGCGAAGCCAAACGGCGGGTGCACGAAGGAGGTCTGCATGTTCACCGCCAGCAGCACGCCGAACCAGATCAGGTCGATGCCCATCTTTTCGGCCACCGGCCCCAGCAGCGGCACAATGATGAAGGCCAGCTCGAAGAAATCCAGGAAGAAGGCCAGGAAGAAGGTCATCACGCTGACCACGAGCAGGAAGCCCAGTTCGCCGCCGGGCACGTGCAGCAGCAATTGTTCCACCCAGAGATCGCCGTTGATGCCGCGGAAGCTGAGGCTGAAGATGGTCGAGCCCACCAGGATGAACACCACGAAGCAGGACAGCCGGGCCGTGCTTTCCATGGCCTGGCGCAGCTGCTTCATGGAGAAGCGGCCGCGCGACACCGCCATGATGAGCGCGCCGATGGCGCCCATCGCGCCGCCCTCGGTGGGCGTGGCCACGCCGATGAAGATCGTGCCCAGCACCAGGAAGATCAGCGCCAGCGGCGGAATCATCACGAACACGACCCGCTCGGCCAGGGGCGACAGCAGCTTCAGGCGCAGGAAGCGGTTGGCCAGGGCCATCGCCAGGGCGGCCGCGCCCCAGATCAGCAGGACGATGACGACGCGCTCGTCCACCGGCACGTCGGTGTGGGCGCGGAAATAGTAGTCCGAGCCCCAGTAGGCCGCCGCGGCCGCGATCAGCGTCAGGAGCGCCAGGGAGCGCAGGCCGCGCCGGCCGCGCTCGTCGACGAAGCCGCGCGCCTCCGGCGGCAGGGCCGGCACGTGGCCGGGCCGCACGATGGCCACCAGGAAGATGTACGCCATGTAGGCCCCGGCCAGCAGCAGGCCGGGCAGCATGGCGCCCCGGTACATGTCGCCGATGGAGCGTCCGAGCTGGTCGGCCAGGATGATCAGCACCAGCGAGGGCGGGATGATCTGCGACAGCGTGCCGGAGGCGGCGATGACGCCGGAGGCCAGGCGCCGGTCGTAGCCGTAGCGCAGCATGATGGGCAGCGAGATCAGGCCCATGGAGATGACCGAGGCCGACACCACGCCGGTGGTCGCCGCCAGCAGCGCGCCGACGAACACCACCGCGATCGCCAGGCCGCCGCGCAGCGGGCCGAAGAGCTGGCCGACCGTGTCGAGCAGGTCCTCGGCCATGCCGGAGCGCTCCAGGATCAGCCCCATGAAGGTGAAGAAGGGCACGGCCAGCAGCGTGTCGTTGCCGACGATGCCGAACACGCGCTGGGGCAGCGCCTGGAACAGCAGCGGGCTCATCAGGTTCAGGTCGATGGCCACCAGGCCGTAGAGCACGCCCGTGGCGGCCAGCGAGAAGGCGACCGGAAAACCCAGCAGCAGGAACACGATCAGGTTGAAGAACATGATCGGCGCGAGATTGTCGACGAGGAATTCCATGCTCAGCGTCCCTGCTCTTGTTGTTCGAGGCCGGCCTGCCGCTGGGCCGCCAGGATGTCTTCCACCAGCGCTTCCTCGTCGCTCTTGCCGCTGGAGACCTGCATCGGATTGGGACACTGGCCGCGCAAAAAGCCGATGCACTTGACCAGGTGCGACAGCCCCGCCAGGATCAGCAGGGCGAAGCCGACCGGGATCAGGAGCTTGGCCGGCCAGCGGATCAGGCCCTCGGTGTTCGAGGACAGCTCATGGGTGATCCAGGATTCCCAGAAGAACGGGATCGACAGCCAGAACACCAGGCAGGCCGCCGGCAGCAGGAAGAACAGCACGCCGAAGATCTCGATGCCGACCTGGGCGCGCTCGGGCAGCTTCTGCGACAGGACGTCCACCCGCACGTGTTCGTTGCGCAGGAAGGTGTAGCCCGCCGCCAGCAGGAAGATGGCCCCGAACAGGTACCACTGCAATTCCAGCCAGGCGTTGGACCCGAGGCTGAACAGCTTGCGCGCCACGGCGTTGCCGGCGCTGACCACGGCCACCACCAGCACGAGCCAGGTCACGGCCCGGCCGACGACCGTGTTCAAAGCGTCGATCCATCGGGAGATCGTCAGGAGAAGTTTCATCGTGCTTCCATGAAACAGGAAATGGAACGGCGCGGGCTTGCGCCGTCCGCAATCAAATCGCTCAATTCTATACGAAGCATCAAACATGCCGCCTCGGGATGAGGCGGGACATAGGGCAGTCCCCTACGGACTGCCCTATGCCAGACGGCTACGGCTGAGGGCCAGCCGTACCCGAAGAGGCACCCAGCCCTCCCAGGTGATGGCGCAGGGCCTCGCGGGCCGTGCGCTGCGGCAGGTCCGCATCCGGATAAGCGGCGTGCGCCAGGTAGAGGCCGTCGGGCATGAAGGTGGGCGCGGCGCGCCGCCGGTCGCGCTCGCGCAACAGTTCCGCCGCCCACCCGGGCGGGCGCCGGCCCCGCCCCACCATCACCAGCACGCCCATCAGGTTGCGCACCATGTGGTGCAGGAAGGCGTTGGCGCGGAACTCGAACACCAGGAAATCCCCGTTGCGCACGATCTCCAGCGCCTGCAGGGTGCGCACCGGGCTGGCCGCCTGGCATTCGGACGAGCGGAAGGCGCTGAAATCGTGTTCGCCCACGAGCAGCGCCGCGGCGGCGCGCATGGCGTCGTCGTCGAGCCGGTCGTGCACCCAGCCGACCCGGCCATGCAGGATGGGAGAGCGCACCGGGGCGCTGCGCAGCACGTAGAAGTAGGTTCGCGCCCGGGCGTCGAAGCGGGCGTGGAAGCTCTCGGGGACGGCGCGGGCCCACTGCACGGCCACGGTATCCGGCAGCAGGGCGTTCAGCCCGCGCACCCAGGATTCGTCGCGCCGCACCGCCCCGGTGTCTAGGTGCACGACCTGCTGCAGCGCGTGCACGCCGGCGTCGGTGCGGCCGGCGCACACGGTGGCCACGGCGGGCGCCGCCAGGAAGCGACGCAGCGCCGACTCCAGGGCGTCCTGCAGGGTCCGGCCGCCGGGCTGGGTCTGCCAGCCCTGCCAGCCCCGGCCGTCGTAGCTCAAGCCGAGCGCGATGCGTCCCATCGAGGTTCGGTTTCCGGTGTGCGCACGGGGCGCCGGAGCGGACGGAAGGCCGGCAGGGCCGCCCGTCCGCGTCCGGCTAGGACCGCGGCGGGCGCGATTCGCCTGGTTCGAGATCCAGGTCGATGTCCTGGATCCGCTCGCGCACCATGGATTCGGTCACCCGGGGGGTGGCGTCGGCCTCGTCCCGGGCGGCGTTGGCCCGGCGCAGCAGCCAGGCGATGATGAGCACGATCAGGGCGAGCAGGCCCGTCATCACGCCCAGCAGGTGGTCCTGCAGCCACGAGGCCCGGTGCTGGGCACGCTCGGAGGGCTGCAGCTCGGCCGCCAGGGCGGCCGGGTTGGGCGCCGATCCGGCGGATCCCGCGGCGGCCGTGCCGGTGCCTGCTGCGGCTGTGGAGCCGGAGCCCGCCACGGCGGAGCCGGTGGCCGGGGCGCCCGCCGTGTTCGCGGACGATCCGGCGGCCTGGGATCCAGGCGCACCGGCTGCGCCGGACGCGCTGGCCGCGCCGTTCGCACCGGCGCCCGAAGCAGCCGTACCGCCGGCGGAAGCGGCTCCGCCGCCAGCCATGGAGCCGGCCCCCGCGGCGCCGGAGGCGGCCTGGGTCCCGGCCGCGGCCGCGCCAGTCCCGGCGCCCGAGGCTCCTGCAGCGCCTGGAACCTGCGCAGCGCCTTGAGCGCCTGACGCACCCGAAGACCCGGCGGCACCCGTCGAGCCCGAAGACCCCGCCAAGCCTGAAGATCCAGCCGTCGAGCCCGCAGCGGCCGCTGCGCCTGCCGAACCGGGCGTCCCGGAGGCATTGGAGGCGCCCGAAGCATTGGATCCACCCGAGGCCCTGGACCCAGCCGAGGCGCCCGATGCGCCTGAAACCCCCGCCGCGGCCGCGGCACCGGAAGCTCCCTTCGCACCGGAAGCCCCTTTCGCACCGGCGGCGCCCGGGATCCCCGAGGCGCCGGGCGCGCCGGAAGCCCCGGCTTCGCCGCCCGCCGAAACCGCTTCGTCGGCCTGGGCGGCGGCTTCCTGGCTGGCTTCGCTGATCGCGCTGGCGACCTCCTGGATCGACTGGCCGATGGCCGCGGCTCCCTGGGCGACGGCGCTGCGCGCGGCCTCGCCCTGGGCCTGGAGCGCCTGGTTCAGGTTCTGGACGTTGCTTTCGAGCTGGCCGACCCGCGATTCGGCGTCCTTCAAGGCATGGCCGCGCGCCGCGCGGGCGTCGGCCGCCGCATCGGCGCCGCCGCGCCCGGCTTCGCTCAGGCGCAGGCGGTCGCCCGCCGATGCGGCGGGCTCGGCCCGCGCGTGCGATTCATCCCGCGAGACGGCGCCGGCCGAGGCCTGGCCCGCGCCCGCCGCGGCCGCAGTGCCGGCCAGGCGCGCGCGCATCCGCGCGAAGGCGGCGGCCTGGACCTGGAACTGGCGCCGCGCCTCGGCGTCGGAAATCGACAGCATGTCGTTGATGTCCGGCACCGCCAGCGACGCGCCGGCGCGCACCAGGTTGACGTTGCCGTGAATGAAGGCCTGCGGATTGGCGCGCTGCAGCGCCATCATCAATTGGTAGAGGGTCACGCCATCGACCGCATGGCGGCGGCTGATGGCGAACATCGTGTCGCCGCGGCGCACGGCAATGGCGCCGGCCGGCACCCGCCGGGTGCTGGTATGCGGCGCCGCCCCCACGGCAGTCGCCGAAGCGCCGCCCTGCCCCGCCGGTGCTGCGGCGGCGGCAGGTGCGGCGGCGCGGGCCGGCCCCGGCGCCACCAGCGAGACCTGATAGCGCTGTTCGCCGGTGGCGGTGCGCACGTCCAGCAGCAGGTCGGCCAGCGTGCCGTCGAAGGCCCGCCCGGAGCCGATGCGCAGGACGCGGCGCCCATCGGGCCGGACGTCGGTGCCGACGGAAACGGACAGGCTGTCCAGGGGCACCGGCGGCGTCAGGCCGGCGTGCGCCCAGTCGGCCGCCGGCGCGGGCCGGGCCGACAGCGCCTGCACATCGGCGTCCGTCAGGCCCGACACCGGCACCAGGATCAGCAGCGGCTCGCCGGCGCCCGAGGCCAGGCGCGCATGCCCGAAAGTCGCCGCCTGGGCCGCCCCGCCCGTCAGGAAAGCCAGCGCCAGCGCGCCGGCCGCGAAGCGGATGCGCGCCGGAAGCGCAGCGTGGACGCGGCCGGCCGAAGGCGCAGCGTGGGGGCCCTTTTTCATCGCAGGGCCGTCCCAAGATGAAAAGCGCCCCCCTGGGGATGAGCCGGGACGCGGAGCAGTCCCTGAGGACTGATCTGCGCCTGGCGAATCCGAGCGGCATGCAGGCCGCGAGGTGGACCAGCAAGCCGAAGGCGCAGCGTAGGGGCCTTTTTCACTCATGTTCAGAGTTCACCCAAGGCAATGCGCAGCATGCGGCGCAGAGGTTCGGCGGCGCCCCAGAGCAACTGGTCGCCGACCGTGAAGGCGCTGAGGTATTCGGGGCCCATGGACATCTTGCGCAGGCGCCCGACGGGAATGTCCAGCGTGCCGGTCACCGCCACGGGAGTCAGGTCCCGCATGGAGGATTCGCGGTCGTTGGGCACCAGGCGGGCCCAGTCGGTGCCGGTGCGCACGGCGTCGTTGATCTCGTCCAGCGGGATGTCGCGCCGCAGCTTGATGGTGAGCGCCTGGCTGTGGCAGCGCATGGCGCCGATCCGCACGCACAGGCCGTCGACCGGCACCGGATCGGTGCCGAAGCCCGGGCCGCGCCCGAGGATCTTGTTGGTTTCCGCGCCGCCCTTCCATTCCTCGCGCGAGACGCCGTTGCCCAGGTCCTTGTCGATCCAGGGGATCAGGCTGCCGCCCAGCGGCACGCCGAAGTTCTCGCGCGGCAGGCCGGGATCCTGCTGGGCCTGCAGCACGCCCCGGTCGATGTCCAGGATGGCCGAGGCCGGGTCGGCGAGCTGGTCGGCCACGGCGCGGTTGAGGATGCCGAACTGGACCAGCAGCTCGCGCATGTGGCGCGCGCCGCCGCCCGAGGCGGCCTGGTAGGTCATGGAGGTCATCCATTCGACCATGTCGGCCTTGAACAGGCCCGCCAGGCCCATCAGCATGCAGCTGACGGTGCAGTTGCCGCCGATGAAGTCGCGCACGCCGCGCTGCAGGGCGGCGTCGATCACCGGGCGGTTGACCGGGTCGAGGACGATGATGGCGTCGTCCTTCATGCGCAGGGTGCTGGCGGCATCGATCCACAGGCCCTTCCAGCCGGCGGCGCGCAGCCTGGGGTAGACCTCGGTGGTGTAGTCGCCGCCCTGGGCGGTGACGATGATCGGCAGCTTGCGCAGGGCCTCGATGTCGTGCGCGTCCTGCAGGGGACCCGCGCCCGCCGCCCACGACGGCGCCGGGCCGCCCGCGTTGCTGGTGGAAAAGAAGACCGGTTCAAACAAATCGAAGTCCTTCTCGTCGCGCATGCGTTGCATGAGCACCGAGCCGACCATCCCGCGCCAACCGACCAAACCGACTGCCTGAGCCATAATCCCTGCCTGAACCGTGAAAGTGGATGTGTGTATACGCCTAGTGTAATGCGTCAGTTTAACGCTTCAGTTTAATGCCTTCAGCACGGCATCGCCCATTTCCGAGGTGGATACCCGGGTGGTGCCGGCCTCGAAGATGTCGGCCGTGCGCAAGCCCTGGGCCAGCACCGCCTGCACGGCGGCCTCGATCCGGTCGGCGGCGGGCGCCGCGTCCAGGGAATAGCGCAGCATCATGGCCGCCGACAGGATGGTCGCCAGGGGATTGGCGACGTTCTGGCCGGCGATGTCCGGCGCCGAACCGTGGCTGGGCTCGTACAGGCCCTGCCGGCTGGCGTTCAGCGACGCCGAGGGCAGCATGCCGATCGAGCCCGTGAGCATGGCGGCCTCGTCCGACAGGATGTCGCCGAACAGGTTGCCGGTCACCACCACGTCGAAGGCCTTGGGCGCGCGCACGAGCTGCATCGCGGCGTTGTCCACGTACATGTGGGAGAGTTCGACCTTGGGATATTCGCGGGCCACGTCGGTCACGATGTCGCGCCAGAACTGCGAGGTCTCCAGCACGTTGGCCTTGTCCACGCTGCACAGCCGGCCCTGGCGCTTGGCGGCGGCCTGGAAGGCCACGTGGGCGATGCGGCGGATTTCCGTCTCGGCGTAGTGCATGGTGTCGTAGCCCTGGCGCTCGCCCGCGAAGGGGCCGTCCTCCAGCGTGCGCACGCCGCGCGGCTGGCCGAAATAGATGTCGCCCGTGAGTTCGCGCACGATCAGGATGTCCAGCCCGGCGACCACTTCGGGCTTGAGCGAGGAGGCGTTGGCCAGTTCCGGGTACAGGATCGCCGGGCGCAGGTTGGCGAACAGACCCAGCGCCTTGCGCAGGCCCAGCACCGCCTGCTCCGGGCGCAGGGCGCGTTCCAGGTGGTCGTATTTCCAGTCGCCCACGGCGCCGAACAGCACGGCGTCGGACTGCCTGGCCAGGGCCAGGGTGTCTTCGGGCAGGGGGTGGCCCTTGGCCGCGTAGGCGGCGCCGCCCACGGGCGCCTCGGCCAGCTCCAGGTCCAGGTCGAGCGCGCGCAGCACGCGCACGGCCTGTTCGACGATTTCGGGGCCGATGCCGTCGCCCGGCAGGACTGCGATGCGAGAAGTCATGAAGGATTCCGGTTCTTGAAGGCCCGGCCCCCGGTGCGCGAACGGATTCGCGCCTGCCGCGGGCCGGGCCGGAGGGCGCCGCTCGCGCGCGGCGCCATGGGGTTGAGGAAAAGGTGAAAAATCAAAGGCTGGCGGGGTTCTGGCGCACCAGCCAGGGGTGCCGCGCCATGCGCTGCGCCTCGAAGGCGCGGATCTCGTCGGCGTGCAGTAGGGTCTGGCCGATCTCGTCCAGACCCTTCAGCAGCGATTCCTTGCGGTAGGCGTCGATCTCGAAGGACCAGGATTCGCCGTCGGGCGCGGACACCCGCTGCTCGGCCAGGTCCACGGTCAGCTCGTAGCCCGGCGCGGCTTCGACCGCCTGGAACAGGCGCGCCACCACGGCCTCGGGCAGCACGATGGGCAGCAGGCCGTTCTTGAAGCTGTTGTTGAAGAAGATGTCGGCGTAGGACGGCGCGATGAGCGCGCGAAAGCCGTACTGCTGCAGCGCCCAGGGCGCGTGCTCGCGGCTGGAGCCGCAGCCGAAGTTCTTGCGGCACAGCAGGATCGAGGCGCCCTGGTAGCGCGGCCGATTCAGCACGAAATCCGGATTCAGCGGTCGGCCGCTGTTGTCCATGCCCGGCTCGCCGTGGTCCAGGTAGCGCAGCTCGTCGAACAGGTTGGGGCCGAAGCCCGTGCGCTTGATGGATTTCAGGAACTGCTTGGGAATGATCAGGTCGGTATCGACGTTTTCCCGGTCCAGGGGGGCCACCAGGCCCCGGTGCGTGGTGAAGGCTTGCATGTTCGGAATCCTATTGGAAAGTACGCACGTCGACGAAATGTCCGGCCACGGCGGCGGCGGCGGCCATGGCGGGGCTGACCAGATGGGTGCGGCCGCCCTGCCCCTGGCGACCCTCGAAGTTGCGGTTCGAGGTCGAGGCGCAGCGCTCGCCCGGCTCCAGCCGGTCGGCGTTCATGGCCAGGCACATCGAACAGCCCGGCTCGCGCCATTCAAAGCCGGCGTCCAGGAAGACGCGGTCCAGGCCCTCGCGTTCGGCCTGGGCCTTGACCAGGCCGGAGCCCGGCACGACCATGGCCAGGCGCACGTTGGCGGCCACGCGGCGGCCCTTGGCCACGGCGGCGGCGGCGCGCAGGTCCTCGATGCGCGCATTGGTGCAGGAGCCGATGAAGACCTTGTCGATGGCGATCTCGGTCAGCGGCGTGCCGGCTTTCAGGTCCATGTACTGCAGGGCGCGCTCCATGCCCTTGCGGCGCACGGCGTCGGCCTCGGCGGCCGGGTCCGGCACCTGCGCGCCGACGGCGGCCACCATTTCCGGCGAAGTGCCCCAGCTGACCTGCGGCTCGATGTCGGCCGCATCGATCTCCACCACGCGGTCGAAGGTCGCGTCCGGATCGGAATGCAGGGTGCGCCAGTATTCCACGGCCTGGTCCCACAGGGCGCCTTCGGGCGCGTAGGGGCGGCCCTTGAAGTAGTCGATGGTGGTCTGGTCCACGGCCACCATGCCCGAGCGCGCGCCGGCCTCGATGGCCATGTTGCAGACCGTCATGCGGCCTTCCATGGACAGGCCGCGCACGGCGCTGCCGCCGAACTCGATGGCGTAGCCGGTGCCGCCCGCCGTGCCGATGCGCCCGATCACGTACAGGATCAGGTCCTTGGCCGTACAGCCGAAGGGCAGTTCGCCTTCCACGCGCACCAGCATGCTGCGGCTCTTTTTCATCAGCAGCGTCTGGGTGGCGAGGACGTGCTCGACTTCGGAGGTGCCGATGCCGAAGGCCAGCGCGCCCATGGCGCCGTGCGTGCTGGTGTGCGAATCGCCACAGACGACGGTCATGCCCGGCAGGGTGGCGCCCTGCTCCGGCCCGATGACGTGGACGATGCCCTGGCGGCGGTCGTTCATGCGGAATTCGGTGATGCCCCAGGTGTCGCAGTTCTTGTCCAGGGTCTCGACCTGCAGGCGCGAAACCGGGTCCTGGATGCCCTCGCTGCGCGCCGTGGTGGGCACGTTGTGGTCGGCCACGGCGAGGTTGGCGGAGATCCGCCACGGTTTGCGGCCGGCCAGTTCCAGGCCCTCGAAGGCCTGCGGGCTGGTGACTTCGTGGACGAGGTGGCGGTCAATGTACAGCAGACAGGTGCCGTCCGGGCCCTGGTGCACCACATGGGCGTCCCAGAGCTTGTCGTACAGGGTTTGGGGCATGGTCGTGGCCTCGAGAATCGTCGGGAAAGGGGCGCCGTCCGCGGGCGTATGCCCGGAAGGATCCGGGCCCGCGGACGCGATGAATCCATTATGCCAGTGTGATCTTGCCGGACAAGGCCAGCGAATATCCTAGTATTGGAGGTACCAGATACCAGCTTGGATGAGGTGGCGGGGGTGTTTCATCGGAAACTTTGCGGGGGATCCTGGCTTGTTCGGGTGGGCTTGCTTGGGACGGCCCGACGGGCCCCCGGGTTCCGGGACAGGCTGCGAACAGTCCCTCCACCCGGGGGCCCATCGGGCCTGCGGCGGTGGGCGATGGCGGTGGGCGGTGAGCAGCGGGGAACGCTGCGGTGTGGCGCTGCCGCCGTTTCTTGCGGTGCGTTTCTTGCGCTATTTCCTGCCCTATTCCTGCCCTATTCCTGCCCTATTCCTGCCCTATTCCTGCCCCATTTCCCGCCCTGCTTCCTGCTCTATTTCTTGCCCTGGTAGAGCGGCAGCACGATCCCGGAGGCCTGTTGCAGATCCGCGATGCGGCTTTGCGACGAGGGGTGGGTGGACAGGATTTCGGGCTGTCCCCCGCCGCCGGACTGCTCCATCTTCTGCCACAGCGTGATGGCGGCGCGCGGGTCGTAGCCGGCGCGGGCGGCCAGTTCCACGCCCATGCGGTCGGCCTCGGTCTCGTTGGAGCGGCTGTTGGGCAGGGTGAACATGACCTGCGTCAGCGAGGAGCCCAGGTCGGCCACGGCCTGGTTGCCGGTGACGGCCGAGAGGATCGACAGGCCGACGTTGGCGGCCATCTGGCGCGAGACCTGTTCGCGCGCATGCTCCCGCAGGGCGTGGGAGATCTCGTGCCCCAGCACCGCCGCGAGTTCGGCGTCCGTGGGCTGAATCTTGTCGAGCAGGCCGGTGTAGACCGCGATCTTGCCGCCCGGCATGCACCAGGCGTTGACCTCGCCGGATTTCAGCAGGTGGATTTCCCAGGCCCAGTTGCGCGCATCCGGCCGGAAGACGCCGACCTGGGCGATGAGCTTGCGCGAGATGGCCTGGACGCGCTGGGTCTGCGCGGCGGGAGTGTCCAGCGCGCCCTTGGCCTTGGCCTGGGCCAGGATCTGGCGGTACTCGACTTCGGCCTGCTGGTTCAGTTCGGCCTCGGACACCAGGGTGGACATGGTCTGGGTGCGGTTCACGCCCACCAGTCCCGACTGGGTGGTCTGGACCTGGGCACAGGCCGCCAGCAGCGCGGCCAGGCCCATCGCGGAAAGGTTTCGGATGGCTCGGATCATCATCATTCCTTCACAGTGGCGGCATGTCTCGAATGGGACGGGCGGCCCGCGGGCCGCGCCGATTCGGCCGGCGTGAAAGGATCCGCGGGGACCCTTTCACGTGCGGCCTCACCCGCATTGCCCCCGGTGGCGCAAGGCGTGGTCCATCAGCACGATGGCCAGCAGAGCCTCGGCGATGGGCGTGGCGCGGATCGCCACGCAGGGATCGTGGCGGCCCAGGGTCTGCACCATGACCGGCTCGTTGGCGCGGTTCACCGAGCGGCGCTCGATGCGGATGCTGGACGTGGGCTTGATCGCCAGCGACACCCGCAGCGGCTGGCCGGAGGAAATCCCCCCCAGCACGCCGCCCGCGTGGTTGCCCATGAAGCCGTCGGGGCCGAGTTCGTCGCCGTGTTCCGAGCCGCGCATCGAGACGCAGTCGAAGCCCGAGCCGATCGATACGCCCTTGACGGCGTTCAGCCCCATCATGGCGTGGGCGATGTCCGCGTCCAGCCGGTCGTAGATGGGCTCGCCCCAGCCTGCGGGCAGGCCTTCGGCCGTGACTTCGATGCGCGCGCCGATGGAGTCGCCGTCGTGCCGCAGGCGGTCCATGAAGGCTTCGAGTTCCGGCACGATGTCGGCGTTGGGCGCATAGAAGGGATTCTGCGGCACGGCGTCCCAGGACACGAAGGGAATCGGGATCGGCCCGAGCTGGCTCATGCAGCCGCGGATGCGCACGCCGTGTTCCTGCATCAGCCATTTGCGCGCCACCGCGCCCGCCGCCACGGTGGGGGCCGTCAGGCGCGCCGAGGAGCGCCCGCCGCCGCGGGGGTCGCGCACGCCGTATTTCTTCCAGTAGGTGTAGTCGGCGTGGCCGGGGCGGAAGGTGTCGGCGATGTTGCTGTAGTCCCTGCTGCGCGCGTCGGTGTTGCGGATCAGCAGGCCGATGGGCGTGCCGGTGGTGATGCCCTCGAACACGCCCGACAGGATTTCCACGGTATCCGGCTCGCGGCGCTGGGTGACGTGGCGCGAGGTGCCCGGCCGGCGCCGGTCGAGTTCCGCCTGGATGTCGGCTTCCGACAGCGCCATGCCCGGCGGGCAGCCGTCGATCACGGCGCCGATGGCCGGGCCGTGCGATTCGCCGAAATTGGTGACACGAAACAGGTTTCCGAGGGTATTGCCGGACATGGGTGGTGGTTTCTCGGTGGTGGTTTCTCATGAGGGCCGCGCCGGGGCGGCCGGGACGCGGGCACGCGGGCGCCGCGCACGCACCGACCGATTATCGCATCTTTGCCATTGCGCGGCCCGGGCGCCGGCGGCGCGGGGCTTGACTCCGTAGCCGGGTACGGAGCGTAGCTTTCCAGCGATCGAACGACGCTCCCGAAGGAGGCTCCATGGCACAGCGCCGAACCCTGCGTACGTCCACGCGGCTCATCTGCGGTTTCCTCATCGTCAGCGGCATCGCCGCGCTGATCGGCGCGCTGGGCCTGTACGCCACCCGTACGGTCAACCAGATGGCCGAGACCATGTACCGCCGCGATACCGTGGGCCTGCGCGACACGGCCCAGGCCAACCAGCAGCTGCTCATGAATGCCCGGGCCATCCGGATCGCCGCGCTGGCGCCCACGGCGGAAGTCCGGGACGCGCAATTGCGCGCCGTCCGGCAGCATCTGGACAATCTGGACGCGAACCTGGCGCGCGCCGCGCAGGCGTTCACCACGCCCGAGGAGCGCAACCTGCTCGCCCAGGCCACGCAAGCCTCGCGCGAATACCGCAAGCACATCCTGGAGGTGGCCGACATCCTGCCGACCGAGCCGCTCCAGCAGGCGCGCCAATCCGTCGGCATCCTGTACGGCCAGGTCGTTCCCACGGCCAACCGCCTGGACGCCCTGATGGCCCAGCTCATCGAACGGCGCCTCGCCCAGGCGGCCGCGCTCAGCGAGGAAACCGCCTCGATCTACGCGCGCATGGTCTGGCTCATCCTCGGCCTGACCCTGGGCGGCGTCGCCCTGGGGCTGGGCATCGGGCTGGCCCTCACCCGCGGCCTGAGCCGCGCGCTGGGGGGCGAGCCGCAGGACGTGGCGCGGGTGGCCCGGGCCGTGGCCCATGGCGACCTGAGCACGGCGCTCGACGCCTCGCGCGCGCACCGCGACAGCGTGATGCGGGCCATGCTGCACATGCAGGAGTCCCTGCGCGGGATCGTGGGCACGGTGCGCGCGGGCAGCGATCACATCGCCAGCGGCTCCGAGCAGATCCGCCTGGGCAACACCGACCTGGCGCAACGCACGGAGCGACAGGCCGCGGACATCACCGAGACGGCCGCCGCCATGGACCAGATCTCGGGCACCGTGTCCGCGACGGCGCAGGCCATGCGCCAGGCCGCCCGGTTCTCCACGGATGCCAGCCAGGCGGCGGCGGACGGCGGCCAGCGCATCGAATCCATCCTCCAGACCATGCAAGGGATCCAGGAAGTCTCGCACGAAGTGGCCGGCATCGTGCAGGTGATCGACAGCATCGCCTTCCAGACCAACATCCTGGCGCTCAACGCCGCGGTCGAGGCCGCCCGCGCCGGCGAGCAGGGCCGCGGCTTCGCCGTGGTGGCCGGCGAGGTTCGCGCGTTGGCGCAGAAAAGCGCGCTGGCCGCGCGCGAGATCACGGCGCTCATCGCCCGCAGCGTGGAGCGCACCGATGCCGGCGCCCGGGAGATCGAACAGGCCAGCGTCGAGATCCGGTCGCTGGTGGACAAGATCCGGCAGGTCGCTCAGCTCATCGATTCCGCGGACGCGGCCACCACCGAGCAGACCTCGGGCCTGGGCCAGATCAACGCCGCCGTGAGCCAGCTCAACGACATCACCCAGCAAAACGCCGCGCTGGTGCAGGAATCGGCCGCCGCGGCCGCCAGCCTGAGCGAACAGGCTCTGCAGCTGCTGGGCGTCGTGCGGCAGTTCCGGATGGAAAAGGACATGGGGCCCGCGGACCTGGAGCACGACGGTGGCGGCGAAGACGAAGGCAACGGCAACGGCAACGGCGGCGTCAGGCCGCACCCGGGGCCAGGCACAGCGCATCGCCCCGCAGCGGGCACTGGGCGCAGCCTGGCTGCCCGCGGCATTGCTCCAGCAGGGATTCCAGCCCCGCGACCATCCGGCCCAGGTCCCGCATCTGGCTATGCAAGGTCTGGATCTTCTCCTGGACCAGTTCCTGCACCTGGGCACATTGCACCTCGCGCGCAGGCTGCAGCAGAAGGGATATTTCGTCGAGCGAGAAGCCCCAGGCCTGCGCCCGTTTGATGAAGCGGATCCGCTCGACGACGTCCAGGGAATAGCGCCGGTGGGAACCGATGGGCTTGGCCGGCACCGCGACGAGGCCGCGGCGCTGGTAATACCGTATGGTTTCCACGTTCACGCCGGCCAGTTTCGCGGCACGACTGATGTTCAATGCGTCACCTCATGAATCCCTTGATTCCGTACCTGGGTACGGACGTTAGATTGCCCGCTGGCAATCAGGAATTCATGAATGCCGCGTACCGATATGCCTTCCATGCAGATCGGCCGCGCTCTCACCGCTATACGACGCACGGTTATGTTATCCGTAACAAAACGATTTGACTAGAATCAAAAAATTAAAGGCCTAAACCTTATGGAAGAAGCCGCGGCAGGGCGCCATTCCGGAGACCGTTCCCCCCTCGCGCAGATCGATGGGGTGTGGGGGTCTCTCGCGGAAAGCACCGGGCCGGGCCTTCTGGCCGCCCTGAGGCTCGCCCTGGAGCGGCGGGAATTCCGCCTGGCCTACCAGCCCATCGTGGACCTGCGCAGCCGCCGGCCGGTCGGCATCGAAGCCCTGATCCGCTGGCCGCGGATGTCCATCGGTCCTGACGTCTTCATCCCCATCGCCGAGCGCGCCGGCCTGATCCGCGACATCACGCGGCAGGTCTGCCGGCTGGCCGCCGAGGAGCGCATCACCCACCGGATCGCCGATCCCGTCCGCCTGTCGATCAACCTGTCGGCGGCGGACGCCAGGACCCTGGAAACCGCCGCGCTGCTCTCGAAACTGGTCCAGGCGCTGGGCGGCCCGTTCCTGAACGTCGAACTGACCGAGCGCTGCCTGCTGGAATCCGAACGCTGCGGGCCGGTGATCCGGGCGATCCGCGCCCAGGGCATCCAGGTGCACCTGGACGACTTCGGCACCGGCTACGCCAATCTCCAGGCCCTGGTCGAACTGACGCTGGACGCGGTCAAGATCGACCACCGCCTGACCCGGCGCGTCTGCGATTCCCGCACCGCCCGCGAAGTGGTCCTGCATCTCGGACGGCTGGCCGGCACGCTGGGGCTTTCGCTCACGGCCGAAGGCGTCGAGACCGAGGCCCAGGCGCACCAGCTGGCGGAACTGGGCGTGCAGCGGGCGCAGGGCTGGCTATTCGGCCGCCCGCGGTTCATCGAGGACTGCGAGGACCACTGAGGAACGCCGCCACCAGGCGCAGCACCTCGTCCATGCGTTCCCGATGGGGAAAATGCCCCACGCCCGGCATGAGTTCGATGCGCGCCGGCCCGCCGCTGTGCCGGCGGATCAGCTCGGGATGGATGGTGGAACCGTACTCGTCCTGGTCTCCGTGAATCGCCAGGACAGGGCAGCGCACGCGCGGCAGCACGCCGGTCAGCGACCAGGCGTCGAAGTCCGGGCTGAGCCAGGTCTCGACCCACGCCGCCAGCACCCAGGAAGCCTTGTCGCCGTGGTATTTGGCCAGCCGCTCCAGTTGCGCCGGATCGCGGAACGATGCGCTGGCCGCGCGGATGCCCGCGCGCGTCCGGTCTTCCGCATAGACCTGCGCCGCCAGCGTCACCAGCGCTTCGCAGCGCTCCGCGTGCAGCGCCGCGCAGGGAATCGCCATGCAGCCGCCCACGCTGTGGCCCATGGCCACGAACGCCGAGATGCCCAGCCGTTCGCAGACCGCGGGGAACACGTCGGCCGCCTCCTCGGCGACGAAATCCGGCGACGGCAGATCCGCGCGCGGGTCGGAGCGCCCGAAGCCCGGCCGGTCGTAGGCCACCACCGTCCGGCGGGTGGCCTGGGCGAGCGCCGCCGGAAAATCGCGCCACAACTCGACGCAGCCCAGCGAATCGTGCAGCAGCACGATGGGCGGCGGCGCGGAGCCGGCCGAGCCAGCCATGCCCGCGGTCCCCGCAGCGCCGGCGGCCCCGGACGCCTCGGATGCGCCTGGAGACTCCGACACATCCGAAGCCTCTGGCACATCCGAAGCCTCTGACACGCCCGGCTGCCAGACGCGGACGAAGATGCGCCCTCGCGGATGTTCGACCCAGTGGTCGCAGGAAGAGATGAGGGAACGGGCGTCGTTCGGAGCATTCATGGCAAAGGACGGAAAACCGCGAGCGGAAAAACGGAGTGCTTCAAGGCTAACAGATCGGCGCGCCGTTGAGATCGGCGCGCCGCTGCCGCGCGCCGGAGGCCCCATGCGGGATAACCCGGACGGCTCCGTACCCGGGTACGGCCTTTACAAGTCCACCCGGATCGGACAATCATTCTCGCGGTCCACGGACACCCATCACGGACTCCCATTCTTGCGGAACACATCGGAGAATTCCCTTGCGCATGCGTACCCTGAGCCGGCCCGGCGTCGCCACCCGGCTGATTGCAAGTTTCCTGGCGGGCGCGGCCCTGACGCTGCTGATGGGCGCCATCGGCCTGTACGCCAGCGGGCGGATCCACACCCTGGCGGAAACCATGTACCACCGGGACCTGCGCAACCTGCAGCAGGCGGCCCTGGCCAACCAGCAGATGCTGCTGACCGCCCGCGCCATCCGCATCGCCGCCCTGGCCCCGGCCCAGGAAACCCGGGATGCCCAGCTGGCCGCCGTCGAGCGGCATCTCGGCGCGTTGCAGCAGGCCCTGGCCGCCACGGCCCCCGACGCCGATCCCGACGCCGATTCGCCCCTGCTCAAGGAAACCCGGGCCGCGGCACAGGCCTATGCCGCCGGCATCCGCCAGGTCGCCCGGCTGATCGCCGGCGAGCCCCTGCAGCCCGTGCGCGCATCGGTCTCGATGCTGTACCGGGAGATCGTGCCGCTGGCGAATCATGCCGATGCGCTGATGGGCCGGCTCATCGAAGAGCGGCAGCAGCAGGCCGGCGCGCTCAGCCGGGACACCCGCACCATCTACGACCGCGCCAGCCTGCTGATCGTCGGCCTGACCATCGCCAGCGCCCTGTGCGCGGTCCTCCTGGGGATCGTCCTGACCCGCTGGCTGATGCGGCAGATGGGCTCCGAGCCCGCCGAGGTCGCCGACATCGCGCATTCGATCGCCGCGGGCGACCTCAGCCTGCCCATCGACACCTCCCGGGCGCCGCCCCACAGCGTGCTCAGCGCGATGGCCCACATGCAGGAATCGCTGCGCCGGATCGTGTCCTCGGTGCGCGCCAGCAGCGACCACATCGCCACCGGCTCCAGCCAGATCCACCTGGGCAACACGGACCTGGCCGAACGCACCGAGCTGCAGGCGGCCGACATCTCGGAAACCGCCGCCGCCATGGAGGAAATCACCGGCACCGTGCGGAACAACGCCGAAACGGCCCGCCAGGCCGCCCTGTTCGCCGCCCGCGCCAATGCCGCCGTGATCCGCAGCCTGCAGCAGGTGCGCGCCATCGAAGCGGCCATCGGACGCATGAGCCACACCTCGCGCCAGATCGAAGGCATCACGGCCCTGATCGAGGGCATCGCCTTCCAGACCAAGATCCTGGCCCTCAACGCGGGCATCGAGGCGGCGCGCGCCGGCGAGCGGGGGCAGGGCTTCGATGTGGTCGCCATGGAAGTCCAGGCGCTGGCCCTGCGCAGTTCCAACGCGGCGCGGGAAATCGCCAGCCTGGTGGAAAACAGCACGCGGCAGGCCGAGCAGGTGGCCAGCGGCATCCAGGCGATCGCCGAAGACACGCGCTTCTCCGGCGAGCAGATCGGCCAGCTCAACCAGCTCGTGAGCCACGTGCGCGCCAGCACGGACGAGCAGTCCCTGGGCCTGGAGCAGATCAATGCCGCCGTCTCCCAGCTCAGCGACATCACCCGCAGCAATGCAGCGCTGGTCGAGGAAGCGGCCGCCGCATCCGGCAGCCTGGCGCAGCAGGCGTCCTCGCTCGTGGCGGCCGTCAGCCGCTTCCGCCTGGGGCCGCCCGCGGAATCGCTGCGGCCGGCGTGATCGTTAAGCGTGATAGCCGGACGTGGCGGTCAGGCGTGGCGGTCAGACGTGGCGGTCAGGCGTGACGGCCAGGCGCGATAGCGGACCCTGGCGGCCGGACGGCGGCGGGGCGGCGGGCCGTAACGGTCCGGCCCGCGCGCACCCCGTCCTCAGGACGAGCAGCTCACCGGCACCGCCGGCGTGTCGTCGGCGGGCGGCCGGGCATGGGACTCGAAGCCGGGACGCTCGGTGTACGGGTCGCGCAGCAGACCCAGCAACAGGTCGATTTCCGAGGCGTCGCCCCGCTGCGCGGCCTCGATGGCGCGCTGCGCCAGATGGTTGCGCAGCACGTAGAGGGGATTGGCGCGGTCCATGGCGGCGCGGCGCGCGGCCGCGTCCCCGCCCTGCCCGGCCCGCCGCGCCAGATAGCGGTCCAGCCAGGCGCGCGCCGGCGCGGGATCGGCGAACAGCGCCAGCCAGGGGCCGGGATCGCGGTCGGCATCGGCCAGCCGGCGGAAGGCCAGGGTAAAATCGGCCCGCTGCGCATGCAGCAGCCCCCACCAGTCGTCCTCCAGCGCCGCGTCCTCCGGCCGCCAGGCGTCCAGCCCCAGCTTGCGCGCCAGGCCGTCCCGGTAGGCCGCCAGGAATTCGGCCTCGAAGGGTGCCAGGCAGGCTTCCAGCGCGGGGGTCTCGCAGCCCAGCACCAGCAGGCTGCCCGCCAGGCGGTACAGATTCCAGCGCGCCACGGCCGGCTGGGCGTTCCAGGCGTAGCGGCCCGCCGTGTCGCTGTGGTTGCAGACGTGGTCCGCCTGGAAGGCGTCCATGAAGCCGTACGGCCCGTAATCCAGCGTCAGGCCCAGGATGGACATGTTGTCGGTGTTCATCACCCCGTGGCAGAAGCCCGCGAGCTGCCATTGGGCGATCAGGCGCGCCGTGCGCCGCGTCACCTCGGCCAGCAGGCGGCAGGCCGTGGCCGGCACGTCGGTCTCGCCGCCGGCCGTCTCCCGGCATTCGGGATACCAGTGCTCGACGACGTAGTCCAGCAGCGCTTTCTGCTCGTGGTGCGAATGGCCCCAGTGCTCGAAATGACCGAAGCGCACGAAGCTGGGCGCCAGGCGGGTGACGATGGCGGCGGTCTCGACGGTCTCGCGCACCACCGGATCGTCCGAGGCGGCCAGCGCCAGCGCCCGGGTCGTCGGGATGCCCAGGCCGGCCATGGCCTCGCTGGCCAGGTATTCGCGCACGCTGGAGCGCAGCACGGCCCAGCCGTCGCCCATGCGCGAATACGGCGTGCGGCCCGAACCCTTCAGCTGGAGTTCCCAGGTGCTGCCGGGGGTGCAGACGTCGCCCAGCAGATGCGCCCGGCCATCGCCCAGCTGCCCGGCCCAGACGCCGAACTGGTGGCCGCTGTAGACCGTGGCCAGGGGCTGGATGCCGGCCAGCCGGCCGGCGCCGGAACACAGGGCGAGGAATTCGGACGAGCGCAGCGCGGCGGCGTCCAGGCCGATCAGGGCCGCGGCGTCCGGATTGGCGTGCAGCAGGCGCGGCTCCCGCAGGGGACGGGGCTGCACCCGGGAGTAGAAAGCCTGCGGCAGGGACGCGAACGAGCAGCCCGCGCGCAGGCTGGCCAGCGGGCCGTCCGCCTGCGCATCAGCCATGGCGCGCCGCCCGCTTGGCGGGACGCACATAGAGGATGGCGCCCAGGTACAGGCCCAGCGACAGGAGGATCTCCAGGCCGGCCAGCGCCGCCGACAGCGGCGAGACGTCGGACCATGCCCGCACCACGCCTTCCATCAGGTAGAGCAGGCTGAGCATGGACACCCACTGCAGCGTATAGAGCCGGCGCCGCAGCACGCCGCCCACGGCGAACAGCAGCGGCACGGCCTTCAGGGCCATCAGCGTGCCGCCCGGGCGCAGGGGTGCCCACCACAGCTCCCAGCCCACGCACAGCACGATCAGGCCGAACAGGCAGACGCACGCCAGGCCGTGCAGGCCCGGACTGAACTTGATTTCCATGCTTTCCATGCTGGTATTATGACCCGAAACCCCTGCCCGCCCCATGACGATACCGCAAACCCCCGCCCCGTCCCCGGCCGAGCGCCGCAGCCACGCACTGGACGTCCTGCGCTTCACGCTGGACTTCGCCGCGCACCGCAAGCTGACCCGGGTGGCCTCCAGCCTGACCTTCACCACGGTGCTGGCGATCGTGCCGCTGCTGGCGGTGGTGCTGGCGCTGTTCACCGCCTTCCCGCTGTTCGCCCAGTTCCGCCAGGCCCTGGAAACCTTCCTCAGCGAAAGCCTGCTGCCGCCCTCGGTGTCGGACACCATCATGAGCTACCTCAACCAGTTCGCCGCGCAGGCGTCCGGACTGACGGCGGTGGGCAGCGCCTTCCTGGTGGTGACCTCGATCATGCTCATCATGACCATCGACGAGGCCTTCAACGAAATCTGGAACGTCGCGCGCCAGCGCCCCATGCGCCAGCGGCTGCTGGTGTACTGGGCGATCATCTCGCTGGGGCCGATCCTGATGGGCGCCAGCCTGTGGGCCAGTTCGGTGCTGGCGCGGGAATCCCTGGGCTACATCGGCAACCTGTCCGAGGGCATCGGCCTGCTGCTCAACCTGGTGCCCCTGCTGATGTCGGTCCTGGGCTTCACGGCCCTGTTCATGTTCGTGCCCAACTGCCGCGTGCTGTGGCGCGACGCCGCGCTGGGCGGCCTGGGCACCACGGCGGTGCTGGCCGTGATGAAGGCCGGGTTCACCGCCTACCTGACGCGCTTTCCCTCCTACACCGTCATCTACGGGGCCTTCGCCACCCTGCCGATCTTCCTGCTGTGGATCTACCTGTCCTGGCTGGTGGTGCTGATGGGCGCCACGGTGGCCTCGCTGCTGCCGGCGCTGCGGCTGCACCGCTGGGCGCTGCGCCGGCACGTCGGGGCGCAGGCCGTCGACGCGCTGGGCATCCTGCGCATCCTGTGGCATGCGCGCGGCGCGCTGCCGCCGGGACGCAGCCTGGGCTACCTGGAAAAGCACCTGCGCGTCCATCCCGACGCCCTGCGCGACATGCTCGGCGCCCTGCGCGAGCTGGGCTACGTCGTGCCGGTGGCCGACGGCGAACAATGGGTGCTGGCCTGCGATCCGGCCCGGGCCGACATCGGCCCGCTGGTGGACCGGCTGCTGATCGACCGCGCGCAGGCGGGGCTGCGGCCTGGCATGCTCGACGCCCTGTCGCGCACCCTGCTGGGCGACCCGCCCGTCCTGGACGCGCTCTTCGGCGGCGACGCTATCGAAAACCGGGACGATGATGCACAATAATGGACAAATAGCCGGACCGCGGCGCCACTGGGAATCGACATGCTGAAAGTCAATGAAATCCTGCGCGTGAAGGGGCACACGCTGTACACGGGGACGCCCGACATGCCGGTGCGCGAAGCCATCGCCACCATGAGCCAGCTCGACATCGGCTCGCTGGTCATCATGGACCACGGCCGGCTCGCCGGCATGCTGACCTTCCGCGAAATCATCAACCACCTCAACACCCACGACGGCCAGGCCGGCGACTACACGGTGCGCAGCATCATGGACGACGCGCCCGTCAGCGTCACGCCCAACACCGACGCCGACGAGGTCCAGCGCCTGATGCTCGACAAGCACGCGCGCTACATCCCCGTGATGGACGGCCCCACCCTAATGGGCGTGATCTCGTTCTACGACATGGCGCGCGCCATCGTCGAGGCGCAGCAGTTCGAGAACGACATGCTCAAGGCCTACATCCGCGACTGGCCCGCCGACACGTCCGAGACGGCCCGCAAGGCCTGAGTCCGGCGCGGCCGCAAGGCCCCCTGCACGGCCGGGCGGCGGACGCCGCCCGGCGCTTCCCTCTTCTTCCCCGAAGACGAGGGGCTTGCCGGCGCGGGAGTTCGCCGATGCGGGGGTTCGCCGTTCAGCCCACGGCCTGCCAGGCGCGGCGCAGCAGTGCCGGGCCTTCGGCCCGCAGCAGCGCGGGGTCCGACAGCATGCGCCGCCATTGCCGCGCGCCGGGACGGCCGGTGCGCCAGCCCAGCACGCCGCGCATCATGATGTGCATCGGCACGCCGCGCGCGTGCTGCGCCGCCACATAATCCACCCAGGCGTCCAGCACGGCTTCGGGGTCCGGCAATGCCGCACCGGGCGCCATGCGGCGGTCCAGCTCGGCCAGGATGTCCGGATGGTGCCAGGCCGCCCGGCCCAGCATCACGCCGTCCAGGCGCTCCATCCATTCCAGGCAGGTCCCGACCTCGGCCAGGCCGCCATTCAGCACGAACGCCGCATCCGGAAAATCCTGCTTCAGGCGCACGGCATCCGCATAGCGCAGCGGCGGCTTTTCCCGGTTGTCCTTGGGCGACAGTCCCTTGAGCACCGCGTTGCGCGCATGGACGATGAACACCCGGCAGCCGGCCTCGAACAGGATGCCGACGAAATCGCGCACGAAATCGTAGGACTCGTCGTAGTCCAGGCCCAGGCGATGCTTGACCGTCACCGGCACCGACACGGCATCCCGCAGGGCGCGCACGCAATCGGCGACCAGATGCGGCTCGGCCATCAGGCAGGCGCCGAAGGCGCCGCGCTGGACCCGTTCGGACGGGCAGCCGCAGTTCAGGTTGATCTCGTCGTAGCCCCAGCGCTCGCCCAGCCGGGCGCACTGCGCCAGTGCGTCCGGCTCGCTGCCGCCCAGCTGCAGGGCCACGGGATGCTCGGCGGGATCGAAGTCCAGGTGCCGGCCCACGTCGCCGTGCAGCAGCGCGCCGGTGGTGATCATCTCGGTGTACAGGCGGGCGCGGGGCGACAGCAGGCGATGGAAATAGCGGCAATGCCGGTCGGTGACGTCGATCATCGGCGCCACGCACAGGCGCCAGGGCCGGGGTTCGGACGCGGACTGGGGCGCGGGTCGGGACATGGATCCGGGCCTGATGGGACGGTCGCCGGGCCGGGGGCTGCCGGGCAAAGAGTGGGACATGCGGAACATTCCTGGGCAATCCGCCATTTTAGCCGGGCGGCGCGGACCCGCGCCGAAGCCGGGCCCGGCTTTTCGTCTAAAATCCCGGCTGACCGATTCCGACTCCAACCCCGGCCTTTCGCGGCCGCATGCGTATCCCCATGGCCGTATTCACCCCCGTCACCGAAGACGATGCCCGCGCGCTGCTGCGGCGCTACCAGCTGGGCGAACTGGTCGCCCTGCGCGGCATCACCGCCGGCATCGAGAACACCAACTATTTCCTCGACACCACCGGGGGCGCCTACGTCCTGACCTTGTTCGAGGTCCTGACCGCCGAACAGCTGCCGTTCTACATCGAGCTGATGCACCACCTGGCCGGCCGCGGCGTACCCGTGCCCGAGCCCCAGACCCTGCTCGACGGCACCCGCCTGACCGAGCTGAACGGCAAGCCGGCCGCGATCGTGACGCGCCTGTCGGGCGGCTACGAGCCCGAGCCCGGCCCGGCCCATTGCGCCCTGGCCGGCCAGACCCTGGCCCGCGCCCACCTGGCGGCGCAGGACTTCCCCATCCACCAGCCCAATCTGCGCGGCCTGGACTGGTGGAAGGCCACCGCCCCGGCTCTAGCGCCCTTCCTGGATCCTGGGCAGGCCGCCCTGCTGCAGGGCACGCTGGACGAGCAGATCGCCTTCGCCGCCTCGGGCGCGCCCGCGCGGCTGCCCTACGGGCCCGCGCACTGCGACCTGTTCCGCGACAACGTGCTGTTCGACGGCACCTTCGAGTCGCCCCACATGGGCGGCTTCATCGATTTCTACTTCGCCGGCTGCGACACCTGGCTGTTCGACGTGGCGGTCAGCGTCAACGACTGGTGCATCCACCGCGCGACGGGGGCCTTCGTGCGCCGGCGCCTGGAGGCCTGGCTGCAGGCCTACCACGCCGTGCGCCCCTTCACCGAGGAAGAGCGCGCCGCCTGGCCGGCGATGCTGCGCGCGGCGGCCCTGCGCTTCTGGATCTCCCGCCTGTACGACTTCCACCTGCCCCGGCCGGCCCAGACGCTCAAGCCGCACGATCCGCGCCACTTCGAGCGCATCCTGCGGCTGCGCACCGAGCAGCCCGCGCCCGCCCTGCCCCGCCCATGACGTCCCTGCAAGCCGCCATTCTGCCCCCCAGCGCCGGCTGGTCCTGGATCGTCCAGGGCATCCGGCTGTTCCGCCGCCAGCCTATGGCCATGATCTTCTGGAGCGTCGCCACCAGCTTCTTCGTCAACGTCGGCGCCCTCGTTCCGGTGCTGGGCCAGACCGCGCTGGTGCTGCTGACCCCGCTGCTGGCCTTCCTGACGCTGTGCGCCTGCCGCAAGCTGGACGAAGGCGTGCGGATGGTGCCCGGCCTGTGGCTCCAGCCGCTGCAGAGCCCCGGCACGACGGGCGCCCTGCTGAAACTGGGCCTTGCCTACCTGGGCTGCTCCTTTCTCGCCGCCCTGGCCGCCGTGCTGCCCTTCATGTCCTCGATGCTGGACGCCCTGGGCACCGCCGAGCAGCCCGACTTCACCGCCCTGCTCCAGGCCCTGCAAGGCCCGCTGATGGTGTTCGGCCTGTTCTACGTGCTGCTGTCGGCCCTGTTCTGGCACACGCCGGCCCTGGTCGGCTGGCACCGGCTGCCCCTGCGCCGGGCGCTGTTCTATTCCATGGTCGCGTGCTGGCGCAACAAATACGCCATCATCCTCTACGTGGCCACCTGGGCGGCCCTCTTCTTCGGCCTGCACGGCCTGCTGGAAGGGCTGGCCGCCGTCGGCCTGCCGGCCGGCCTGCTGGCCTGGCTCGCGCTGCTGCTGGACGTCTTCATCACCGCCCTGCTGTACTGCAGCTTCTACACCATCTACACCACGATCTTCCGCCCCAGCCAGGCGGCCTCGACCTGAGCGCGCCAGTCGCGCCGGGCGCAATAGCCCGCGGGCAGTTCGACGACGGCGCGGGCGCGGCGGCACAGCACGCAACGCCCCGGGTCCACGCGCGGCAGCACCCGCACGACGCGGCCCGCGGCATCCAGGAACACCAGGTCCACGGGCTGCGCCAGGCCCAGGGTATGCACGGCGCGGCACCCCGGCAGGAGCAGTCCGCGGGGCCGCGCGCCCCAGTCGGGCCACAGGCGCAGACCCAGCAGGCGCGCGGCGAACGAGCGCGCGCAATACAGGCGCAAAGGCCCGGCCGAGGCGAGCCACGGCGCCGGCGTCCGGGGACCGCGCCAGGCAAACCGCCGGCAGGGCCCCGGCCGCCTTCGGCCGCCACCCCAGGTATCGGGGCACAGCATCAGAATCCCGCATCCAGCAGCTTCACCGCCACGGGAAAGCCGATCACCAGGAAGGTGCAGGGAAAAATGCACAGCACCATGGGGAACAGCATCCGCACCGGCGCCTCCAGCGCCAGCTTTTCGGCGCGCAGGAAGCGTTCGCTGCGCTGGCGCTCGGCCTGGGCCCGCAGCAGCGGCCCCAGCCCCATGCCCAGCCGGTCGGCCTGGGCCAGGGCCGCGACCAGGTTGCGCACCCCGGGCACGTCCGCATGGTCCGCCCAGTGCAGCAGCCAGCGCGGCCGGTCCATGCCGGTGCGCTCCAGCGCGGCGGCATCCCTCAGGCTCTGGCGCAGCGGGCCGTCGGGCGCATGGCCGGCCACCTGATGCAGCGCCGCCGGCAGGCTCAGGCCGGCTTCCACGCACAGGGTCAGCAGGTCCAGCATGAAGGGCAGCTCCCGCATCATGCGCAGCCGCCGCGCCGCGGCCCTGCGGCGCAGGATCTGGTCCGGCCAGACGAAGCCCAGGGCGGCGCCCGCCAGCGCCGCGAGGATGCCGATCCGCACCGGCGCGCCTCCCATCAGCGCGCCCGCCCCGGCCAGCGCGGCGCCGCAGCCGGCCAAGAGCACGCAGGCCGCCAGCCAGCGGTCCGCCGCCCAATGCGGCGCCAGACCGGCGCGCGGCCCCCAACGCTGCAGTTCACGGCGCATGCGCCAGGTGACGAAGGGCGCGCACCAGGGCGCCAGCGCCAGCACCCAGGGCCACCAGAAGGCAGGCGGCCGGATGCGGGCCTCGCCACGCGCCGCGGCCCAGGGACCGCCCAGCACCCACAGGCCCAGGCAGGCCGCCAACGCCGCCAGGCACAAACCGATCCAGAACCACACCATGCCGTTTCTCCCCTCGATCGCCGGCCCGCCGCCCTACACCTCGATCGCGGCCACGCGCCGGATCCAGAAGATGCCCAGGCCCTCCAGCAGCAGGATCGCCGCCAGCACGATCCAGCCATACCAGGTCTGCCACAGCAAGGCCATGGCCTCGGGCTCCAGGCGGCTGAGCACCAGTGCCAGCACCGCCGGCAGGCCGGCCATGATGCGGCTCTGCATGCGGCCCTGCGCGGTCAGCGCCTCGACCCGGCCCAGCCAGTGCTGGCGCGCCCGCAACGTCTGGGCGATGCTCTCCAGCGTGTCGGCCAGGCTGCCGCCCGTGCGGGCGGCGATGCCCAGCGCCGACACCACCAGGCCGCAGGATTCCGTCGGCATGCGCGCGCGCAGCTGCAGCAGGGCGTCCTGGAAACCCAGTCCCAGGCGCTGTTCGCGCAGCATCAGGCCGAACTCCTGGGACAGCGGCGGACTGGATTGGGCCACGAGATGCCGCAAGGCCGGCTGGACGCCCGCCCCCGCGCGCAACGCGCCAGCCAGCGCCAGGACCAGATCGGGCAGCTGGGCGTCGAACCGCCGCGCACGGCGCCGGCGCACGTGGCGCAGGATCAGCGGCGGCGCGCACAGCAGGCCGGCCAGCACGGGCAGCACGCCCCACCAGCGGCCCGCCAGCCAGGCCACTGCCAGCATCAGCGCCAGGCCCAGGCCGGCCACGGCCGGCCGCAGCTGGGCCATGTCCAGGAACAGGAAGGAGGCGTCCAGCGTGCGCCGGGTCTCGTCGCGCATGCGGTCCTCGTAGCGCGCCCAGGCACGCTCGGCCTGGCCGAACAGCCACCAGACGGCGAGCGCGACGCTGCCCGCCAGCAGCACGAAGATCAGGATCGACATGACGCGCCTCCCGGAGACGATGCGTGCCGGCGGGAGGCATCGCCGGGCGGGGTACCGCTGGGCGAGGCATCGCTGGACGGAGTACCGCCGGACGAGGCATTCCGCGGCGGGGCCTCGTCCAGGGCCGCCCGGCCCTGGATGACCGTGCGGCCGGAGAACAGGGCGGTGTCCAGCGCTGCCGCGCCCTCGAAGCCGTCGGGCGGCAGGCCGCAGCCGGTGAACACGGCGGGCGGCCCGACGCGTCCCAGGAACAGTTCCTGGAGCTGAATGCGGCCGCCCTCCTGGCCCGTCACCTGGACGATCGCGCTCACCAGGCGGCGGCCATCGGCGGCGCGCACCAGCTGGACGATGAAATCGATGCTGGAGGCGATGTGCTCGCGGATCGCGGCCAGCGGCAGGTCCATGCCCGCCATGAGGATCATGGTCTCCAGCCGGCCCAGGGCATCGCGCGGACTGTTCGCGTGCAGCGTGGTCAGCGAGCCCTCGTGCCCGGTGTTCATGGCGGCCAGCATGTCGAAGGCCTCGCCGCCGCGGCATTCTCCCACCACGATACGGTCCGGGCGCATGCGCAGCGCGTTGCGCACCAGATCGCGGATCTCGACGCGGCCCCGGCCTTCCGCATTGGGCGGCCGGGCTTCCAGGCTGACCAGGTGGGCGTGGTTGAGGCGCAGTTCGGCGGCGTCCTCGATGGTGATGATGCGCTCGCCGGCCGGGATGGCGTTGGACAGGACGTTCAGCAGGCTGGTCTTGCCCGAGCCCGTGCCGCCGGAGACGATCAGGTTCCTGCGATGGCGCACGCAGTGCGTCAGGAACCGCGCCATGGCCTCGTCCAGGGCGCCGACCGCCAGCAGGTCGGGCATGTCCAGGCGCCGCGCGGGAAACTTGCGGATCGTCAGGCTGGCGCCGCGCAGCGCGATGGGCGCGATCACCGCATTCACCCGCGAGCCGTCGCGCAGGCGGGCATCGACCATGGGCGCGCTCTCGTCGATCCGCCGTCCCAGCGGCGCCACGATCCGGTCGATGATGCCCAGCACCGCCTGCTCGCCGCTGAAGCTGGCGGCGGCGCGCACCAGGCGCCCGCCGCGCTCGACGAAGATTTCATCGTGGCGGTTGACCATGATCTCGGTGACGCCCGGATCGGCGAGCAGCGGTTCGAGCGGCCCGAGGCCGACGGCCTCGTCCACCAGCTCCCGCGCCAGCGCCTGCCTGTCGAGCCCCGCAGGCAGGGCCTCGTCGGCCGCGATCAGGCCGGCCAGCACGGCGGCGGCCTCGGCGCGCAGCGCGGCGTCGCTCATCCCGCCGATGTCGCGGCGGCGCAGTTGCAGCGCCGCGATCAGGCCCTCGTGCAGGCGCCGCCGGTGGGTCTGTCCGGCAGGGTCGGGCCCGCCGAACGGAGCCGCCCCGACTGCAGGGGCTGTGCCGGCTGCACCGGCCGCAACAAACGTACCGGCTGCACCAAACGTATCGGCCGTACCAAACGTACCGGCTGTATCAAACGCGCCGGCCACACCGACCGCACCGGCCGTGATGACCGCGCCGCCTTGCGGCCGGGATGGCGCCTCGTTCGAGCGGCCGCCATGCGGGCGTGCCCCGCCGGCCCGAGTCTGGGCCCGGGCATCGGCCGCGAGGCCATCGGCAGCGATTCCGTCCGGCATGGTTCCGCCTGGCACGGCTTCATGAGCGAGAGTTCCGTCTGGAACGATTCCGCCCCGGACGGCTTCGTGGAAGGAGATCCCGCCTGGAACCGCTCCGCCTTGGGCGGCCCCAGGGGAGGAAGCCATGCAGCGAACCACGCCCTCCGGATCGATCCCCCCGGAGGCGATTCCGCCCGCCGTGGCACCCTTCGACGCACCGTTCTCCAGCGCGCCGCCCGCTGATGCGCCGCCCCGCGCCACCGTTCCGGCGAAGGCGAACCCGCCCGGGGCGGCCGCGAACGTTCCGATCGGGCCGACCGGTCCCGACTGCGGCACGGTCTCCGTCCCCGCCGGCAGGATGCGCATCAGGCATGGACCGATGACCACCTCGTCGTGCGCCAGGAGAGGGCCGTACGCGGCGACCCGTTCGCCGTTGACGACGGTGCCGAACAGGGAACCCAGGTCTTCGATCCAGATTTCATCCTGGCGCCGCAGCAGGCGCGCGTGCCGGCGCCCGACCCGCCAGGCGCGCAGGACCAGGCCGCTGGCGGCGTCGCGGCCGATCGACAGCGGCAGGGCATGCCGCTCGCGCCGGCGGCGGCCATCCTCGAAGCACAGGTCGAGTTCGATGCCGTCCATCATGCCTCCCCGACCGCCCGGTGAGCACGGCGCCGAGCCACGATCCCGCGACGGAGCCGCGGCACAGGGTATCTCATGCCGCATTGCATAACGTGTTGTTTCACCGCGGATCGCATGGCAGGCCTCATGGCAGGCCTCATGACAGGCCTCATGGCGGATCGCAAGGCGGATCCCGGTGTGAGCCCCCAAGCGGATCTCACGACGGATCTCACGGCGGATCTCATGGCGGATCTCACGACGGATCTCATGGCATGGCCTCCCCGGCGCGGGGTTCCGGCCCGGCGGCCCCCTGCCATTGCGAACCGGGGCCGACGGCGCGCGGATTCCAGGACGGCCGGGGCCGTGGGGCGGCAGCCAGGGGCATGGGGCGAACGGGCGCCATCAGCGCGGGCTCGGCCGGAAAGGCCCGCTCCAGGATCGCATCCGCGCGCTGGACGCGCCGGCGCAGGTCGGGATGCTCCGCCGTGACCAGCTGGGGTGTCACCAGGATGGCCAGCTCCGTCTCGTTGCGCTGGAAGCGCGTGGAGCGGAACAGGGCCCCCAGGATCGGCAGATCGCCCAGGCCCGGCAGGCGGTCCACGTTGCGGGCCGTGTCCCGCGACAGGAATCCGGCCAGCACCAGGGTCTGGCCGGAACGCACGTTGAATTCGGTGGCCGTGCGCCGGGTTTTCAGGGAAGGGCCGCCGGGCACCGACAGCGACGGGTCGATGGCGCTGACCTCGACTTCCAGGCGCGAGCGCACGGCGCCGCTGCGTTCGATGGACGGCGTGATGCGCAGCGACACGCCGTAGGGCTTGAAGGCCGTCTGGGTGTTGCCGTTGCCGTCCACCGTGCTGTAGGGCACTTCGCCGCCCGCCAGGAACTCGGCGGTCGCCCCGCTGCGGGCCAGGAGCTGGGGCTGGGCCAGCACTACCGCCCGCCCGTCCTGGGCCAGCAGGTCGATGCGCGCCGACAGCAGCGCATTGATGCCGAAGTAGCCGGCAGCCTGGGGCGACGGGAAGGCCAGGGGCAGCACGGTCTCCCCCGGCCGGTCGGCATAGCGGCGCGAGCCGCCGTCCCAGCCCAGGCCGGCGTTGACGCCCCCCGCTCCCTCGCTGCCCCAGCGCAGGCCGACTTCGCGCAGCAGGGAGCGGGGCACTTCGACCACGCGCACGTCGAGCAGCACCATCTGGTCCCAGCCGACCGTGCCGGTGAAATCCAGCAGCTGCGGATAGCGGCGCCCGAGTTCCGCCAGACGCTGGCGGTCGCCGTCGGACAGCCCGTCGCCTTCGACCAGCAGCTTGTCGCCCAGGGTCGTGACGCGGGCGCCCGGAATGCGCTCCAGCAGGCTGCGCAGTTCGTCCTGGAGCTGGCGCGCCCCTTCGGGCGCGACCTCCACGGCGTAGCGGTAGGCCTGGCCGTCGGCCGTCCAGGCGTGCAGCGTGCTGAAGCCGGGCTTGCGGGCGAATACGATGACCTCGCGGTCGTCGGTGCTGACGGCGTTCAGGATCCTGCCGTCGCCCACCGCCACCCGCGCCACGCCGGGGATGCCCAGCACCCGGACCTCGCCCGCCTGGAGCGCCAGCGGGGTTTCGGCGGCGGGTCCCGGGACGGGGGCGGCCAGGACGGGGCCCGACAGGGCCAGTCCCCAGAACAAGCTCCCGGACAGGCTCCCGAACAGGCGCCAGGAAAGGCGCTGGAACGGACCTCGGGACGGATTCCAGAGTCGTCCCCTGAACGGATTCCAGGACTTGCGCAAGGACTTGCGCAAGGTCCGGCACGAGGTCCGGCACAAATTCTGGCGCATGGCCCCGCGCACAGCCCTCCACGAGGTTCCGCGCACGACCCCGCGCGAGGCCCCGCACAGCCGGCGGCCGGATGCGGGGCGCGGTTCCACCGGGGCATCCTCGCGCTGCGCGCCGCGGCCGGCGCGCGAGGGACGGACCGGCGCGATCATGGGGTCTCCTCGTCGTGGTCTTGCGGCAGGCCGGCCCGGCCCATGGCGGCGTCGTCGGCCTCCTCGCCGTCCGGCGGCACCGCCAGCGGCGGCGACATGGCCTGCTCCGCCATGGAATGCATCCAGGCGCTGGCCAGCGCCTGCCCCACGGGCAGGTCGAACCAGCCGCTGCCGGGCCGCGCCGCCGGCGCCTCTGGATCGGCCCAGGCCGGCAAGGCGCGGGCGCCCGAGGCTCCGTACAGGATGACGGCCCGCCGGGCCGGCGCGCGCGGCGGATCGCCCACCCCCAGCAGGGACGCCAGATCGCCGCGGGCGGCCCGCCGGTCGGCATGGGCATCGCCAGGATGGCGCAGGATGGCGGTCAGCGTGCCCGCCTGGCGGGCGGCGACCAGCTTCACCACGTCTTCGGGCGCCGCATCGAGCGTCACCGTGGAATAGGAGGATTCCTCGGCGCCGGCTTCCGTGGTCCGGGTCTCGCGGCCCGTCGCCAGCACCAGCACGCCCTGCAGGAGCGGCACCGTCAGGCGCTTGCGCCGGTGATCGAAGGACACGTACAGATCGATCAGGTCGCCGGGCTGCAGCAGGCCGGACAGGGAATTGACCTGATCCACGGGCAGCGTGATGGCGCGCCGGCCGGGGGCCAGATGCGCCGAAAAAGCGGGCTGGGGGCGCACGGTGTGCACGGGCAGCAGCGCGTCGCCGGCCCGCACGGCGGTGCCCAGGACGCGGCCCTCGAGTTCGCCCAGCCGGGCCAGCGGCAAGGTGTCGCCGCCCACCCAGCGGGCGGGAAAGCTGCGGACGGCCAGATCGTCCGGCGACAGCCGGGTGCCGACCGCGAGATCCCGGGCGGCCACGATGCGTTCGACCATGTCCAGGCGGCTGCGGGATTCGATCTGCCGCTCGCGCTCGCGCACGTGCAGGGCCAGCGCGCCGGCCGCCAGCAGGCCGGCCGACAGGGCCAGCGTCCCGAGGACGGCGGATCGGGGAACGCGGGGAAACGGGAACGTCGTGAGGATCATGAGGCCTCCTTCGGCCGGTGCCAGAACGTCAGGGCGACGGTGTCGGCCCGGGGGTGGAGATGGACCGTCAGGCGCCCGCCATCGGGCCGCGCCCATTCGCCGGCCAGCGGAGCCGCCTGCGCCCGCGCGGACCCGGCCACCTCGCCGGAGCCCGCGGCCGCCGCCACCGGCCGCCAGTGCCGCGCCTGGAGCGCGCGCCGCACGGCGGCGGCCACGCGCGGATACGGCCCCGGACACAGATAGCTGGCCAGCAGGCCGGTGCCGCCGGCCATGCGGCTGGAGGCCCGCAGCACGGCCCGCGCGCCCGGCGGCGCGATCTGCGCCGGATCGAAGCCGGCCTCGCGGCGTTCCTCGGGTCCCAGGCTGGACAGCAGGCCGACCGTGCCCGCGCCGCCGTCGTCGGCGGGCCGCAGCTGCGCCAGCCAGTGCCGGCCTTCATGGACCCCGGAGAGCGACAGTACCGAGCCGGAGAACTGCAGGCGGTCGAACCGGGACGCTGCGGCGCGCGTCAGCCGCCGCGCCGCATCCACTGGCGCCATCGGCGCCCGGAAACGCCGCACCTGCAGGCGTGCGCCCGGGAGGTCGAAGGCCAGGGGCGCCGCCCAGGACCATTCCGCCAGCGCGGCGGCACGGGCCGGATCCCAGGGTGCGGGAGCGGCGCAGGCCGGGCCGGCGCACAGCAGCAGGACCGCCATCAGCATCGAAGGCGGGCGCAGGGGCGGAATGGACGGATTCATGGCTGTCTCCAGGGTTGCAGGTGCGGACGCGGCACGCTGCTCGTCCAGCGGTCGATCCAGTCCCAGTCGGGCGAGGCGCGGCCCCAGGCGGCGTCCACGCCGCGCAGGCGGCCGAGGACCGACTGGCCGGCCGACCGGGACGCCGCGGCCGCATCGGCCCAGGCGCCGGGACTGCCCGCCAGGATCGACTGGGTGTCGGCATCGCCCGCGGCGGCGCCGTCGCCGCGCAGGATGGCGGTATGGCGGCTCAGGCGCAGCCCCAGCCGGTCGAAATCGGACAGGGCGCCCGTGGTGGCCTCCCCGCCGGCGGTCTCGGCCCGGGCGGCGGCGCGCCAGACGGTCGGATCGCCCAGCCGCAATTCCCGGCGCAGGTCCGCCGCGCCGGCCACGGGATCGCCGGCCTGGCGGCCGGCGAGGGCATCCAGGGGTTCGAGCGCCAGGCGCGCCTCGGCCGCCAGCAGATCCAGGCCCCGCCGCGTCCGCCAGCGGTGGCCCGGCGCGTCCAGGTAGCCGTCCGCCCCCGCGTCCAGCGCCTCCGGCGCCAGACCCTGGTGGGCATGGGCGAAGGCGGCGCGGCGGCTGGCATGGGCCAGCTGCAGGCCGGCATCCTGCAGGCGCCCCAGCCAGGCGATGGCGGCCCACAGGCTGCCCAGCACGGCCAGCGCGACCAGGGTTTCGGCGAGGGCCTGGCCGCCCTGGCGTCCGCGCCGATGCCCGCCCCGGCATGCGTGATCGGCCATGTCAGTCTCCTGGCGCATCGGACAGCCCGGCCGCCAGGCGCGCGTGCCAGTAGGGATGGAACAGGCTCGGCGTCTCGTCCAGCCCGTCCGCGCGCCGCTCGGGTCGGGAGAACAGGCTTTCCGCCGCGCTGCGGGCGCGGATCGGGCGGCCGGAGGCATCCGCCAGCTCCATGTGCACGACGAATCCCGACGCGGCGTCCGGGCCGGCGGCTGCCGCGACGTCCAGGTAGCCGCCCAGGCCGCGGGAGGACCAGGGCTGGCGGTCCCGCAGGGCATAGGAATTGGCGAGGGGATTGTCCCGGCCGCCCACCAGATCCCACTGCGTCGCCGCCCGCACCCAGCGCCAGAAATCCTGGTCGGCGAAATCCTCCGGCGGGTCCTCGACGTGGCTCGCGTCCATCGCCTGGCCGGGCTGCGCCGGCATCCAGGCCCAGCCCATGGCGTATTCGCGGTAGTAGCAGCCGATCCAGCGGTTGGAGCGCACCGCGTGGAAGGATTGCGTATCCCCCGCCCGCCAGCGGCCGGATTCGTCCAGCGCCGTGCCCCCGCGCCGCCGCAGTTCGTGGCGCAGCTGCGGGCAGCGGGCGCTGACCGGCCAGGGATTGCGCGCCGTGTGGTCCCGCGGATCGAGGAAGGGATACAGGCCGGCCAGATCGCGCACCCAGTCGAACAGCGGCGCATCCGGCGCATGGTGGCGCAGCAGGCCGGGCCAGGCGTCTTCAGACACCACGGGCCGCAGGTCCTCGGGCCGGCGTTCGGGATAATGCCCGGCCAGCACGGCTTGCATCGCATCCTGGCGCGCCAGGGGCAGGTCCCGGGCGAGGACGCGGGACAGGTCCGCCGACAGCTCGTGGACGAAGCGCTCGTGCGCGGCGTAGGCCCGGCCGAGCGCGCCGCCGGCGCGCGCCTGGGCCTCCAGGCCCGCGGCGCCGGCCGCCGCCAGATAAGCGCGGCCGTGGTCGGCGCCGAACATCAGGCCGATCAGGTGGGCGGGCGGGTTGCCCTGAGCGAGGCGGCGCGATTCCATGCCGGCGTAGTGCGCCCAGCTGCCCAGCGTGACCAGGTGCGCCATGGCCAGCTGGTGCGCCATCCGGGCACGGTTCAGGTAGGCCAGGAAATTGAGCGTCCGCGCCTGGACCAGGGCGCCGCTGTAGGCGGCTGCATCCAGGCCGTGGACCAGCCGGGTCTTGGCGGCCAGGACCTGGCCGGTGGCGAAATAGCGCATCCAGGCCAGGCCCAGCACGGCCGCCAGCAGCATGCCGAGCACCAGGACCTGGCCCTGCTGGGCGCGCAGCGCGGGGCGGACGCCGGCCATGTCACTGCCCCGCCGCCGCGTTGCCGGTGAAGGACTTCAGCGATTTGGCGGCCGCCTGGGCGGCGGCGGATTCAGCCGCCGTCTGGGCGATGCGGGACTGCTCGGAGCCGTCCTCGCCGGCGATCTCGCGCGCCATGGCCGCCGTCTGGGCACGGATCACCTGACCGAAGAGCTGGTAGACCGCGATGGCGGCCACGGCCACCAGGGCGACGACAATGACGTATTCCACCATCGCCTGCCCGCGCTGCCCGGACCGGGTGGACGGGACGGGCCTGGACGACAGGAGGACGGGCGCATGCGGCACGCCCGGCCGCGAGGGCTCGCGCACGGCGCCGAAGGACGGCGCGCCGGGCAGGACGCGGCGGATGCGGCCGGAGAATGCGCCGGGACGGGCGCGGCGCGACAGACGAAGGAAGGCGGACATGGCGGGCTCCGGTAACGGGATGAAGCCCAGTGTGCCCCGCCCTCGCCCGCCCGCCTATTCGCACTTCCCGTGCTGGCTGAAAATGTCCCGCCCGCCTTCCGCGCCGCCGGCCGCCCGCATTCCGGACCACGCCTGCCGCCCGTTATCCGCGGCCGGCGTCCGATCCGCCCGCGGAACCATGCTGCGGCGGCGTGGAAGCCGGCCCGGACACCGGCGCGGACGGCGGATCAGCCGATGCGCAGGCGCAGGGTGCCCAATCCTTCGATGGCGGCTTCGAGCCGGTCGCCGGGCACGACGGCGCCGACGCCGGCCGGCGTGCCGGTGAAGACCAGGTCGCCGGCCTGCAGCTCGAACAGGGTGGACAGGTAGGCGATGGCTTCCGGCACCGACCAGATCATGTCCGACAGGTCGCCCGACTGGCGCGGCTGGCCGTTGACCGAGAGGGTGATGGCGCCCTGCGCCATCGTGCCGGCGGACGCGGCCGGATGCAGCGGCCCGATGGGCGCGCTGTGATCGAAGGCCTTGCCGGTTTCCCAGGGCCGGCCGGACTTCTTGGCGGCGGCCTGCAGATCGCGGCGCGTCATGTCCAGGCCGATGGCGTAGCCCCAGATGCAAGCGGCCGCCTGCTCGGGCGTCAGGTCGCGTCCGCCCGAGCCCAGCGCGGCCACGAGCTCGACTTCGTGGTGCAGGTCCCGGGTGAGCGGCGGATACGGCAGCACGCCCTCGGCGCCGTCGGCGACGTTCAGGACGGCATCGGCGGGCTTGGCGAAGAAGAACGGCGGCTCGCGCCCCGAATCGCCCATTTCGCGCGCGTGCTCCGCGTAATTGCGGCCGACGCAGTAGATGCGCCGCACGGGAAAGCGGGCCGAGCTGCCCTGGACGGCCACGGTGGCCGCCTCGGGACGGGGAATCACGGTTTCATCCATCATGGACTCCGGAAAAAACTGGCCCGGCGGCAAAAACGATGACCCGGCCGAAGCCGGGCCGTCAGGCACGCACAGGCGAAGGAACGCCTCAGGCCTTGGCCTGCTCGTAGCGTTCGACGGAGGCGCGGATCTCCTGCTTGGCGGCATCCACGCCCGACCAGCCCTGGACCTTGACCCACTTGCCCTTTTCCAGGTCCTTGTAGTGCTCGAAGAAGTGCTGGATGCGCTGCAGTTCCTCGGGCAGCAGGTCGGCGGTCGATTCGATCTGGCGGTACGGCGGGTAGAGCTTGTCCACCGGGCGGGCCAGGAGCTTGGCGTCCTTGCCGGCCTCGTCTTCCATGTTCATCACGCCCAGGGCGCGGCAGCGGATCACCGAGCCGACCTGCACCGGGAACGGCGCGATCACCAGCACGTCCACCGGATCGCCGTCTTCCGACAGGGTCTGGGGGATGTAGCCGTAGTTGCAGGGGTAGTGCATGGCGGTCAGCATGAAGCGGTCCACGAACACGGCGCCGCTGGCCTTGTCGACTTCGTACTTGACCGGATCCGCGTTCATGGGGATTTCGATCACGACGTTGAATTCTTCAGGCAGCTTGTCGCCGGCCGGCACTCGATCTAGGCTCATGGGGTTCCTTGATAGGTCAGACTGAAAAAACGATCTACTTGCGCGCGCCGCCGTCCGAGGTCTGGGACATGTCCACCCCGGGGATGGGCGCGGTGTCGAAATATTCGTCCTCGGCGGTCATGGACGCGGGCGCGGGCGGCGTTTCGGGCGCCGATCGGGGCGCCGATCGGGGCGCCGGCGCGGCCACGGGCTCCATGGCGCCGCCCGTCTCGTCCTGGACGTAGACGCCGCTGGCCGCGGGGGGCACGGCCAGGGGCGATTCCGCCGGGGCCGGTTCGTCCGCCGCGACCGCCTCGTCGAAGCGGGGGTCGCCGCGCATGTCGGCGGCGGGCAGCAGCCGGCTGACGGCGGGGATTTCGGCATCCGCCGCCTGGCAGGCCAGCCGCCAGTTGCGCAGGGCCTGGTCGGGATGGCCCAGGGCGTCGTGCAGATTGCCCAGCAGGGCGTGGATGTGGGTGTCGGCGCGCAGGGCCAGGCTGCGTTCGAGGTAATGCTCGCCCTGGCCCCAGAGGCGGGCCGCCAGGCAGAGCTGACCCAGCGCCGCCAGCAGGCCCGCATGGTCGGGGCTGGACCTGAGCCAGAGTTCGGCATGGCCCAGGCGCTGGCCGGCCTGCGTGGCGTCGCACTGGGCGTAGAGGCGCAGCAGGCGGTCGTCCAGCCGGCGCCCCAGGGCGGCTTCGAGGATGCGGGCCGACTCGGCCGGATGGCCCAGGCGCACCTGGGCCTGGGCGCCGGCCAGGGCCACGTCGGGATCCAGCCGTTCGTCGGCGCTCAGGTCGCCCCAAACGGCGTTCCAGTCGGATTCCTCGACGCGGGACAGGCGCTGCGCGGTCGATTCGCGGATGAACTGGCGGGCCTGGGTCTCGTCGATCGCGCCGCGGCGCAGCAGCAGGCGCGTGAGTTCGTACACGCGGTCCGCATGGCCGAGCTGGCGATGGGCGCGCAGCAGCAGGCGGGTGCCGTGCAGGAAGCGCGACGAGGCGTCCTGCAGGGGTTCCAGCAGAGCCAGGGCTTCCTCGGCGCGGTTCTGGTCCAGGTACATTTCCGCCGTCACGGTATCCACGGCCTGGCGCAGGCGGGAATCCTGGCCGGCGCCCTCCTGGGCGAGCCGCAGCACCTGGTCGCGCCGCGCGGTTTCGCCCAGCAGGTGCAGGGCGCGCGCCGCGCTGAGCCCGGCCAGCACCTTGCGGTCGGCCGAGCGGGTGCGCGACACCAGGTTGGACAGGTCCTTTTCGGCCTGGACGTAGCGGCCTTCCAGGACGTTGATCCAGCCGCGTTCGAGCAGTTCGATGTCGCGCTTCTGGGCGCGGCGCCCGTGCCAGGCGCGCAGCCGGCCGGGGCTGGTGCCCAGCCAGTTCAGGGCGCGCAGCAGCCAGTGCAGCGCCAGGAAGGCCACCAGTGCGAGCACGACCGCCAGCGACAGGGACAGTTCGATGCGCCACGGCTGGGCGACGATGAGGACGTTGCCGCCGTGCTCGCGCAGCACCAGGGCCAGCGCCACGGCGGCCGCGAACAGAATCAGGGTCCAGATCCAGGATCGCATCGCGCTCCCCTCAGACCGCGCCGGCGACGGCGGGCGACGGCGCCGCGTCGCGCAGGGAATCGCCGGGGGCGGGCGCGTCCTGCTCGTCTTCCTCGGCGGCCGCGTCCCGGGCGGCGGCGATCGCGGCCAGGCTGTTGTCCACCGTGGGCAGGGCGATCTCGATCGGGGTGTCGTGCAGTTCGCGGGCGATCTTCAGGGCTTCGCGGGCGGACTCGGCACGCATGTCGTAGCGCTGGTCGATGGCCCGGGAGAGCTGTTCGAGTTCGGCCTGCCAGATGCGCGACTGGCGCATCATCAGGGCCAGCTGAGCCGTCACCGCGCGCTGCTTCAGGACTTCGCGGAAGCGCAGGGCCTGGTCGGGCGACATCAGCAGCGCGGCCGCGTCGTCCACCCGGCGCACGTCGAACAGGCTGCGCAGGTCGCGCGAGACCAGGCCGGCCGCGTCGCGCGTCCATTGCCAGGCGTCGGCGGCCACGGCGCGCCAGCCTTCGGGCGCCGGCTGCGCCGCGGGGTGGGGTTCGGCGGCGGGCGTGCCGGCCGCCGCCGGCGCCTGCGCGACCGCCGGAGCCGCCTGGCCGGCCGGATGCGCGGCATCCGGGACCAGCAGGGGCGCGGTCCCGATCAGGTCGGACAGGCGGTCGATGCGCGCCGACAGGGCCGGCAGGTCGATGGTGGCCACGGCGCGCAGGCGGTCCAGGTCGCCGTTGATCGACTGCTGCAGCGCCGCCAGCCCGGGCCGGTTGGCGCGCGCCAGCTGGGCCTGCGCGGCTTCGAGGGAGATGATCGCGTTGGCGACGTTGCCGCCCAGGGCGAGCTGCTGCTGGGCGATGGTGACGAGGTGGTCGATGTCGTTGAGCAGCAGCAGGTCCGAGCCGCTGTCGGTCATCATCCGCAGGGCCTGGTCGAGTTCCTGGACCTGGCCGGAAGTGGCGTCCAGCGCGCCGCGCAGGTCCTCGATCCGGGCGGCCTGCTCCTGTACCAGGGACAGGGCCTGGCCGGCCTGCTCGCGGGTTTCCTGGACCAGCCGGACGCTTTGCTCGTGCTGCTGTTGCAGGTCGGCGCGCAGGGCGCGGTACTGCTGGTTCTGGTAGTACAGCGCCCCGCCCAGGATCAGGGCGAGCAGGACCAGCAAGACCACCGCCGGGACGAAGCCGCCCCGGCGCGCCCTGCCCGCCCCCGCCTGGGCCGTTGCCAGCGCCGAGGCGGGCTGCGCCGATTCTGGAGTCGAGGCGGGCGAGCTGTGATCGGTATCGGTCATGGCGGCGTACGGGTCCTTCTAGGCTGATCTTCTAGTCTGATCGTGCAGATGCCAATATAGCCTGAAACAAGGCGGCCTCATCGGGCGCGCTGATGCGCACGGTCAGCGCGCCCGCGGGGCGGTCGGCATAGATGCATTGTAAACGCCGCGCGATCCGCTCGTGCAGGGTGACGAGCCGCAGGGCGGGCGGCCAGTCCAGGCCCTGCAGGCGCAGGCTGTCGGACACGGCGTCGACGGCCTCGGGGCTGGTCAGCAGCAGCGTACAGGCGGCGGACTGCGCCAGGGCGGCGCAGGTGGCGCGGTCCCAGGCCACGGGGCTGCGCCGGTACAGGGCATGGCATTCCACCGCCCAGCCGCGCGCCCGCAGCTGCCGCGCGAGCCAGTCGCGCCCCCGCTGCGCCCGCAGGATGTGGGCGCGGCCGGGCGCGAGGCGGGCGGCCTCGATGACGGCCAGCAGCGCTTCCGAATCGGGCGGCGCGCCGGCGGCCGGCGCCAGGACGAGGTGCCCGGGCACGTGCGCGCGCAGCGCCCGGGCGGTGGCCGCCCCCACGGCCGCGGCGCGGACGCCGTCCGGCCAGGGCGCGCCGGCGCGGCCGGCGAAACAGGCGTCCACCGCCTGGCGGCTGACGAAGACGCAGAGATCGCCCGCCGCGAGTTGGGGCGCCTCGACGTCCAGGCGCTCGATCGCCAGGGCCGGCGCCTCGATCACCGTCGCGCCGGCCGCGCGCAGGGCGCGGGCCAGCGATTCGTTGCGCCCCGCGGGGCGCGTGAGCACGACCGGAGCGTGCGGGTCCATCCGGGCGCCGTTCAGGACGCGGCGGACTCGGACAGGCGGGCCAGGATCGCGTCCGCCCCCTGGCCGAGCAGGTCGCGGGCGGCGTCGGCCCCCAGCGCCTCGGCGGCCTCGGGCGCGCCTTCGGCCTGCGCACGCAGGACGCGGCTGCCGTCGGGTTCCGCCACCAGCGCCTGCAGGCGCAGGCGGCCGTCCCGCAGCACCGCGTACGCCGCCAGCGGCACCTGGCAGGAGCCCCCCAGCGCGCGCGACACGGCGCGCTCGGCCAGGGCACAGGCGGTGGTCCGGGCGCAGGCCAGCGGCGCGAGCCAAGCGCGCAGTTCGGCCCGGTCCGCCAGGGTCTCGATCCCCAGGGCGCCCTGGCCCGCGGCCGGCAGGCTGATTTCCACCGGCAGGACGGCGCGGATCCGCTCCGCCAGGCCCAGGCGCCGCAGGCCGGCGGCGGCCAGCACGATGGCGGCGTAGTCGCCGCGGTCGAGCTTGGCCAGGCGGGTGTCGAGGTTGCCGCGCAGGGGCTTGACCACCAGATGGGGATGGCGCGCGCGCAGCTGGGCCTCGCGGCGCAGGCTGGAGGTGCCGACGACGGCGCCCGGCGCCAGTTCGTCCAGCGAGGCCACGGTGTTGGACACCAGCGCGTCGCAGGCGTCGGCCCGCTCCAGGATGGCGGACAGGGCGAACGGGGCCGTGAGATCGACCGGCACGTCCTTGAGGGAGTGCACGGCCAGGTCCGCGCGCCCGTCCAGCAGCGCGGTTTCCAGTTCCTTGACGAACAGGCCCTTGCCGCCGACCTTGGACAGGGTCCGGTCCAGGATCTGGTCGCCGCGCGTGGTCATTTCCAGCAGATCGACGCGGCAGCCGGGATACAGCGCCTGCAGGCGGGCCTGCACATGGCGGGCCTGCCACAGCGCCAGGCGGCTGGCCCGGGTGGCGATGACAAGGGTTCGGGGAGCCGGGGCATGGGTCATGCGATATACCTCGAGAGCAGCAGACGGAGCAGCAGGCCCAGCGCGGCCAGGATGGCCAGGCCCTGCAGCAGGGTGGGACGTTTCAGTTTCATGGCGTGGTCCGTGCGGCCGCCGCGCGGCGGCCCAGCCAGGTGCCCAGGCCCATGACGAGCACGGCCCCGGCGATTTCGGCGATCAGGCGGACCGGCCCGGGGACGGCCGCCAGCCGGTCGGCCAGGAGGGCGTCGGTGACCAGCATCCCGCCGGCGATCCAGCCCAGCAGGCCGGCGCCCAGCGTCACCACCAGCGGATAGCGGTCGATCAGTTTCAGCACCAGGGTGCTGCCCCAGACGATGATCGGCACGCTCATCAGCAGGCCGAAGACGACGTAGGCCATCTGGTGTTCCGCGGCGGTGTTCTGCGCCGCGCCGGCGATGGCGATGACGTTGTCCAGGCTCATGACGAAATCGGCGATGATGATGGTGCGCACGGCCGCCCAGACGGAGCCGGCGCCTTCGATCCGGCCATGCGCGCCGTCGTCGGGCAGCAGCAGCTTGACGCCGATCCACAGCAGCAGCAGCGCGCCGGCGATTTTCAGGCCGGGAAAGACCAGCAGCGTCAGCGCGAAGGCGATCAGGGCCACCCGCAGAACGATGGCGCCCGCCGTGCCCCACAGGATGCCCTGCAGGCGCCGACGGCGTTCCAGCCGGCGGCAGGCCAGCGCGATGACGACGGCGTTGTCGCCGCCCAGCAGCACGTCGATGAGGACGATCTGGAAGACCGCGCCCCAATGCAGCTGTTCCAGCCATTCGAGCATGCCGCGCCCGCCTCCTGGTCGATAAGCAGAAAAAGAATAGAAAAAGCCCCCACGCCGGGGGGCCTGGACGATCGGCGCGCGGGGCGCAAGCCGCCCGCGCGCCGGTCTGTCATTACAGCACGGTTTTGAGCAGCTTGCCCATTTCCGAGGGATTGCGCGTGGTGCGGATCCCGCAGGCTTCCATGATTTCCAGCTTGGCGTCGGCGGTGTCGGCGCCGCCCGAGATCAGGGCGCCGGCGTGGCCCATGCGCTTGCCCGGAGGCGCCGTGACGCCGGCGATGAAGCCGACCACGGGCTTTTTCATGTGGTCCTTGGCCCACTGCGCGGCGTTGACCTCGTCGGGCCCGCCGATCTCGCCGATCATGATGACGGCGTCCGTGTCCGGATCGTCGTTGAACATCTGCAGCACGTCGATGTGCTTCAGGCCGTTGATCGGGTCGCCGCCGATGCCGACCGCGCTGGACTGGCCCAGGCCCAGTTCCGTGACCTGCGCCACGGCTTCGTAGGTCAGGGTGCCGGAGCGGCTGACGATGCCGACGCGGCCCTTGCGGTGGATGTGGCCCGGCATGATGCCGATCTTGATTTCGTCGGGCGTGATCAGGCCCGGGCAGTTGGGGCCCAGCAGCAGGGTCTTGCGGTTCTCGGCGCGCATGCGGTTGCGCACTTCGAGCATGTCGCGCACGGGGATGCCTTCGGTGATGCAGATGGCCAGGTCCAGGTCGGCCTCGACGGCTTCCCAGATGGCGGCGGCGGCGCCCGCGGGCGGCACGTAGATGACCGACACGGTCGCGCCGGTGGCCTGCTTGGCGTCCTTCACGGAGGCGTAGATGGGGATGCCCTCGAAGTCCTCGCCGGCCTTCTTCGGGTGCACGCCGGCCACGAAGGCGGCGCGGCCGTTGGCGTAGTCGCGGCACATGCGGGTGTGGAACTGGCCGGTCTTGCCGGTGATCCCCTGGGTGATGACCTTGGTGTCCTTGTTGATCAGAATCGACATGTTCTATTCCCTGAGATGCTTATTTCGCGGCGGCGACGACGGCGGTCGCGGCTTCGGCCATGGTGTCGGCGCTGATGATGGGCAGGCCCGAGGCCGCCAGCATCTGCTTGCCCTTTTCTTCGTTGGTGCCCTTCATGCGCACCACCAGCGGCACGCTGAGGTTCACGGCCTTGCAGGCGGCGATGACGCCTTCGGCGATCACGTCGCAGCGCATGATGCCGCCGAAGATGTTGACCAGGATGGCCTTCACGCCGTCGTTGCGGAGCATGATCTTGAAGGCTTCGGTGACCTTTTCCGCCGTGGCGCCGCCGCCGACGTCCAGGAAGTTGGCCGGCTCGCCGCCGAACAGCTTGATGGTGTCCATCGTGGCCATGGCCAGGCCGGCACCGTTGACCAGGCAGCCGATGTTGCCGTCGAGCTGGATGTAGGCCAGGTCGAACTTGCTGGCTTCGACCTCGGCGGGGTCTTCCTCGTCCAGGTCGCGGTAGGCGACGATCTCGGGGTGGCGGAACAGCGCGTTGGAATCGAAGTTGAACTTCGCGTCCAGGGCGACGATGTTGCCCTTGCCGTCGCGGTTCAGGGGGTTGATCTCGACCAGCGAGGCATCGGTTTCCATGTAGCAGGTGTAGAGCTTCTGGCACACGTCGATGAACTGGTCCACGGAATCGGCCGGCATGGCGACGCCCTGGGCCAGCTTCTCGCCGTCGGCCCGGGTGAAGCCCTGCAGGGGGTCGATCTGCACGGTGACGATCTTTTCGGGGGTCGAATGGGCGACTTCCTCGATGTCCATGCCGCCTTCGCTCGAAGCGATGAAGGCCACCTTCTGCGTGGCGCGGTCGGTCACGACGGACAGGTAGTATTCCTTCTGGATGTCGGCGCCTTCCTCGATGTACAGGCGGCGCACCTTCTGGCCTTCGGGGCCGGTCTGGTGCGTGACCAGCTGCATGCCCAGGATCTGGCCGGCCAGGGTGCGGACCTCGTCCAGCGACTTGGCGACCTTCACGCCGCCGCCCTTGCCGCGCCCGCCGGCGTGGATCTGCGCCTTGACGACCCAGACAGGACCCCCCAGTTTTTCGGCTGCCGCCACGGCCTCCTCGACCGAGAACGCGGGAATGCCGCGCGGGACAGTCACGCCAAACTTCTTCAGCAATTCCTTGCCTTGATATTCGTGAATTTTCATGAGTTACCTGTCAGTGGAGAGAAAAGGAAGCCGCCGGCCCGCCGCTTCGGCGTGCCGGTCCGAGGAACGCCATCCGGCCCGCGGCCCGTGGGGGACGCTAGGCTTCATCGGAATGGGCCTCGGCGGGGACGTACCAGGGGGAATAATGCATGCGCACCACCGGGCCATCCACGCGCAGGGCGTGACAGCCGTCCAGCTGGAACGGCCGCTCGCCGGTGTCGGCCTCCTGGCGCTGGCGCCCGGCCATGGTCTGGACCGCCACGGTGGGCAGCACGTCGGTCAGTTCGGTGACGTGGGTACAGCCGGCCGTGCGGCCGAAACGCTCGCGCACGCGCTTGCGGAACTGGTTGAGCAGGTTCAGGCCGACCAGGCGCTGGTATTCCGGCGCGATCGCGCTGCAGAATTCGCCGTAGGGCGCGGCTTCGTAGGCGGCCTCGGAGGCGGTGATGGTGAAGTGGTCGTCGATGGTGACGCGCAGGCGCATGTGGTGCACCGGCGCGCCCGCGGGATGGACTTCGTTCCCGCGGACCGGGAAATCGTAGGCCTTGGTATCGACGAGTTCGGCTTCGAGGTCCCATAGCCCGTCATCCCGGGCATAGGATTCGACGCGAATGGAGCGCGTGTGGATGGGACGGCGCGGACACGCCGGATCGGACAAGGGCATTGGGAACGGAAAGGCCGGAATTCGTAAAACCTTTCAATTATATACCGTGTATAAGCCCCCGCTTATGTAGCCCCGCTCGTGTCGGGGCCATGCCCCCGCCGCGCGCTCAGGCCGCTTCGCGCAGCGTCCGGGCCGCCTGCACCATGGCCTGCAGCGCCGAGCGGGTTTCCGGCCAGCCGCGGGTCTTCAGGCCGCAGTCCGGATTCACCCAGAGCCGCTCGGCCGGCAGGCGCCGGGCGGCGCGCCGCACCAGGTCCACCATCCAGTCCTCGCGCGGGACGTTGGGCGAATGGATGTCGTAGACCCCCGGCCCGATGTCGTTCGGGTAGGCGAAGGCCTCGAACGCGCCCAGCAGCTCCATGTTCGAGCGCGAGGTCTCGATGGTGATCACGTCCGCGTCCATCGCCGCGATCGATTCGATGATGTCGTTGAACTCCGAATAGCACATGTGGGTGTGGATCTGCGTGTCGTCGCGCACCCCGCTGGTGGACAGGCGGAAGCAGTCCACCGCCCAGTCCAGATAGGCGGCCCAGTCGCCGCGCCGCAGCGGCAGGCCTTCGCGGAAGGCCGGCTCGTCGATCTGGATCACGGTCACGCCGGCCTGCTCCAGGTCCAGGACCTCGTCGCGCAGGGCCAGGGCGATCTGGCGGCAGGTCTGCTCGCGCGGCTGGTCGTCGCGCACGAAGGACCATTGCAGGATCGTCACCGGGCCGGTGAGCATGCCCTTGACCGGCTTGTCCGTCAGGGACTGCGCGTAGGCCGACCAGGCCACGGTCATGGGCGCCAGGCGCGCCACGTCGCCGTAGATCAGGGGCGGCTTGACGCAGCGCGACCCGTAGCTCTGCACCCAGCCGTAGGCGGTGAAGGCGAAGCCGGCCAGCAGCTCGCCGAAGTATTCCACCATGTCGTTGCGCTCGGGTTCGCCGTGCACCAGCACGTCCAGGCCGATTTCCTCCTGGAAGCGCACCACGCGCTCGATTTCCTCGCGGATCGCCTTTTCGTAGGCGGCGTCGCCCAGCGTCCCGGCGCGCCAGTCGCGGCGCAGCGCGCGGATCTCCGGCGTCTGCGGGAAGGAGCCGATGGTGGTCGTGGGATAGCGCGGCAGGCCCAGGCGCGCCTGCTGGGCGGCGATGCGCCGGGCGAAGGGCGCGCGCGCGCGGCGGATCGAATCCGAGGCGGCGAGGCGCGCGGCCACGTCGCGGCGGTGGATGCGGGCGGAGGCGGCGCGATCGCGCACGGCCTGGCGGGCGGCCGCCAGCGCCTGCCGGTCGAGGTCGTCGGCATCGCCGTCCACCAGGGCGCGCAGCAGGCGCAGTTCGTCGAGCTTCTGCACGGCGAAGGACAGCCAGCCGCGCAATTCCTTGTCCAGGGCGGTCTCCAGGCTCAGGTCGATGGGACTGTGCAGCAGCGAGCACGAGGGCGCCAGCCACAGGCGGCTGCCCAGGCGGGCGGCCGCCGCGCGAACCTGTTCGTGGATGCGGTCCAGGTCGGCGCGCCAGACGTTGCGCCCGTCGATCACGCCCAGGGACAGGACCTGGCCGTCGCGCAGCGCGGCCAGCACGGCCGCCTGCTGGTCCGGCGCGCGCACCAGGTCCACGTGCAGCCCGTGCACCGGCAGGGACCGGACCACGTCCAGGTTGTGCTCGATGCCGCCGAAATACGTCGCCAGCAGCAGCTTCGGCCCCTGCGCCGCCAGGCGGGCGTAGACGCCGGCCAGCGCCTCGCGCCAGGCCCGCGGCAGGTCCAGCACCAGGATGGGCTCGTCCACCTGCACCCATTCCACGCCCTGGGCGGCCAGCCGCCGCAGCACCTGCTCGTAGACGGCCAGCAGGCCGGGCAGCAGGTCCAGCTTGGCCGCGTCGCCCGCCCCGCCCGCGTAGGCATCGCCCTTGCCCAGCCACAGCCAGGTCAGCGGCCCCGGGATCACAGGGCGGGCGCGGTGGCCCAGCGCCTGGGCCTCGGCCACCTGCTCGAACAGCGATTCGCGCGCGATGCGGTAGGTCTGGCCAGGATGCAGTTCCGGCACGATGTAGTGATAGTTGGTGTCGAACCACTTGGTCATCTCGCAGGCCGCCGCCGGCGTGCCCGAGGGGGCGCGGCCGCGCGCCATGCGAAACAGCGTGTCCAGCTCGACCGGGGCGTCGTCCGCCTGGCCGAAGCGCGCCGGCACCGCGCCCAGCAGCGTGGTCCATTCCAGGATCTGGTCGTACCAGGCGAAATCGCCCACCGGCACCCACTGCGCGCCGGCTTCGGCCTGGATCGCCCAGTGACGGGCGCGCAGCGCGCGGCCCGTGGCCAGCAGGCTGTCCGCGTCGGCCTTGCCGGCCCAGTAGGCTTCCTGGGCGCGCTTCAGTTCCCGGGCGGCGCCGATCCGGGGAAAACCTAGATTATGAATGATCGTCATGATTAATCCTGATAACATTAAAATTATTCAATGAACAACATTCTGCCTGGAGAGGCAGAAAATAAAAAATCAAATCCTGCACGGATAACATGAGAGAAATTCATGATTGAGCTTCGCCACCTGGAAACCCTGCTGGCCATCCGCGACGGCGGCAGCCTGCAGGAAGCCGCCGAGCGCCTGCACCTGACCCAGTCGGCCCTGTCGCACCAGCTGCGCGACCTGGAAGTGCGGCTGAAGACGCCGCTGCTGAACCGGCGCACCCGCCCCGCCCGCCTGACGACGGCGGGCCTGCGGCTGGTGGCGCTGGCCGAGGACGTGCTGCCGCGCGTGCGCGCGGCGGAACAGGAACTGCGCCGCCTGGCCGCCGGCCGCGCCGGCCGCCTGCACGTCGCCATCGACTGCCATTCCTGCTTCCAGTGGCTGATGCCCACGCTGGACGCCTTCCGCAAGGACTGGCCGGAGGTTTCCCTGGACCTGACGGCGGCGTTTTCCTTCGCCCCCCTGCCCGCCCTGGCGCGCGGCGACCTGGACGTGGTGATCACCTCCGACCCGGAGCCGCTGGAATCGGTGGACTACACGCCACTGTTCGCCTACGAGCTGGTGCTGGCGGTGGCCAGCCAGGGGCCGCTGGGCGCGGCCGGCCGCGTCCTGCCGGAGGACCTGGCCGACCAGGTGCTGATCACCTACCCGGTCGACCGGAGCCGGCTGGACGTCTACACGGCTTTCCTGGACCCGGCCGGCGTGGAGCCCGCCGCCGTGCGCACGGCGGAGCTGACGCCCATGATCGTGCAACTGGTGGCCAGCGGCCGGGGCGTGGCGGCGCTGCCCAGCTGGGCGCTGGAGGAATACAGGAACCTGCCGGGATTGCGGATCTGCCGGCTGGGATCGGGCATCTGGCGCACCCTGCAGGCCGGCGTGCGCGCCGAGGATGTGGAAACCCCCTACATCCAGGCCTTTCTGGAGCAGGCCCGGCGCACGTGCTTCGAGACCCTGCCGGGCATCCGCGCGCCGGGCTGATCAGCGGTCCAGCAGACGCCGGATGCAGTCGGCGGAAAACCCCCGCCCCGCCATGAAGCGGTACTGCCGCGCGTATTCGCGGGGGTCGGCGGGCGGCTGGCCGAACTTGCGCTGCCAGACGGCGCGCGCGCGATCGGCTTCGGTGGCGCGCAGGGAATCCCGCAGGTCGGCCAGTTCGTCGTCGGCCAGCCCCTGCTGGCGCAGGGCGCCCAGGATGCGCTGCGCGCCCTGGCGCGCGGCGGCGCGGTGGGCGTAGGCCTGGGCGTAGCGCTGGTCGGACTGCCAGTGCTCGCGCGCGAGTTCGTCGAGCACGGCTTCGATGGCGGCGGGATCGTCGCACCAGGCGGAGAGCTTGCGGCGCAGTTCCTGGCGGGAATGCTCGCGCCGGGAGAGGTAGGCGACGGCCCGCGCCTTCAGGCTGGGGCCGGAACCGGCGCCAGGCCTGGCCCCGGACCCGCGCCGGGACGGGCCATCGCCGTCCGGCGATGCGGCATCGCCGCCGGACACGGTGCTGAAGCCGTCGCCGGCCCTATTCCCCATCGGCGGCGGAAGCGGCGGGCACGGCCCGCGGGACGATGCCCAGGTGCTCGCGCACCCGGTTCTCGATCTCGAAGGCCATGTCCCGATGCTCTTTCAGGTAGTCGCGGACGTTGTCCTTGCCCTGGCCGATACGCTCGCCGTTGTAGCTGTACCAGGCGCCGGACTTGTCGATCAGGCCGGCCTGGACCCCGAGGTCGATGATCTCGCCCTCGCGGGAGATGCCGGTGCCGTACATGATGTCGAACTCGACCTGCTTGAACGGCGGGGCGACCTTGTTCTTGACGATCTTGACGCGGGTTTCGTTGCCGACGACCTCGTCGCCCTTCTTGATCGAGCCGATGCGGCGGATGTCCAGACGCACCGAGGAATAGAATTTCAGCGCGTTGCCGCCCGTGGTGGTCTCGGGATTGCCGAACATGACGCCGATCTTCATGCGGATCTGGTTGATGAAGATCACCATGCAGTTGGCGCGCTTGATCGTGGCGGTGAGCTTGCGCAGGGCCTGGCTCATCAGGCGGGCCTGCAGGCCGGGCAGCGAATCACCCATGTCGCCCTCGATTTCGGCCTTGGGCACCAGGGCGGCGACCGAGTCGATCACGATCAGGTCAACCGAGCCCGAGCGCACCAGGGCGTCGGTGATTTCCAGGGCCTGCTCGCCGGTGTCGGGCTGGGAGATCAGCAGGTCTTCGAGATTGACTCCCAGGCGCGCGGCGTACTGCACGTCCAGGGCGTGCTCGGCATCGACGAAGGCACAGGTGCCGCCGATCTTCTGCATTTCGGCGATGACCTGCAGGGTGAGCGTGGTCTTGCCGGAGGATTCGGGGCCGTAGACCTCGACCACCCGGCCGCGCGGCAGGCCCCCGACGCCCAGGGCGATGTCCAGCCCCAGCGAACCGGTGGACACGACCTGGATGTCGTGCTCGACCTGGTTGTCGCCATAGCGCATGATGGAGCCCTTGCCGAACTGCTTTTCGATTTGAGACAGCGCGGCGGCCAGCGCCTTGGCGCGTTCGGGGTTGGCCTTGCCGGAGCGTTCATCCATGAGGGAATTCCTATCGTGAGTGACGGGCCGCCGGGACCCGGGCCAGGGATCGGCCGGGTCCGCCTGCGGCGGGATTCGGGAAATTATGGCATTAATTATACTGTATGAAAATACAGATGTGCCAATTCGATCCCGGCCGCGCCGGCGGGGCCCGGCGCCGGCGGCCGCCCGGCCTTTCCCCGGCGTCCGGTGCCGCGTCCGTCGCGGCGCCCATCGTTTACCCTAATGACCCGGCGGGGCCGCGCATGCCACAATGGCGGCAGTCAGGGCGCCCGGGCGCCCGCCTCTCCCTGGATGTCATTCCCGCCATGCGTATCCTGATTGCCGAGGACGACAGCATTCTCGCGGACGGGCTGTCCCGATCGCTGCGCTACGACGGCTATGCCGTGGACGTCGTCAGCGACGGCTCCAGCGCCGATTCCGCGCTGCAGCTGCAGGCCTTCGACCTTCTGATCCTGGACCTGGGCCTGCCGCGCCTGGACGGCCTGTCCGTGCTGCGCAAGCTGCGCCAGCGCGGCACCCCCCTGCCGGTCCTCATCCTGACGGCCGCCGACTCCATCGAGCAGCGCGTCGAAGGCCTGGACCTGGGCGCCGACGACTACATGTCCAAGCCCTTCGCCCTCAGCGAACTCGAAGCCCGCGTGCGCGCCCTGATCCGCCGCCACGGCGGCGCGCGCGCCTCCGTCCTGCGCCACGGACGCCTGGCCTTCGACCTGAACGGGCGCGTGGCCACCATCGACGACGCCGCCGTCGAACTGTCCGCCCGCGAGACCAGCCTGCTGGAAATCTTCCTCTCGCGCAGCGGCCGCATGATCAGCAAGCACCAGCTGGTCGACCTGCTGTGCGAATGGGGCGAAGAAGTCACCACCAACGCCATCGAGGTCTACATCCACCGGCTGCGCAAGAAGATCGAGCCCGCCGGCGTCCACATCCTGACCGTGCGCGGCCTGGGATACTGCCTGGAGCCCGACAACCGCTCCGTGCCGGCGGACACGGCGGCCGTCGGCTGACGGCGCGCTCCCCGCCATGTTCGCCGACCCGGTACCGCGCAGGCCCCGCCGCCGCCGCGCGACCCTGCTGGGCCGCATCCTGCTGTGGATGATCGTGCCGCTGTTCGTCCTGTGGTCGATCGGCATCGTCATCACCTATTTCATCTCCCTGAACATCGCCAATTCGCCCTACGACCGGACGCTGGCGAGCCACCTGCGCCTGCTGCGCCACGAGGTCGAGCAGCAGCGCCTGGCCGGCGGCGTGGCGCTGTCCGAATCGGCCCGCACGGTGCTGGCCGGCAGCGCCGACGAATCGGCCACCAGCTGGCAGATCCTGGACGCCAACGGCCACCTGCTGGCGGGCGATCCCAGCATCCCCACGCCGGAAAACTGGGGCTACGACATCGACCAGATCCGCTTCCGCAACGCGTCGCTGAACCACCAGTCCATCCGCATGGCCTATGTGTGGGGCGGGCGCGACCAGGACGGCACCGGCTTCCTGACGGTCGTGGCCGAGCCGGCCGAGGCGCGCGCCACGCTGCAGCAGGAAATCCTCACCGGCATGCTGACGCCCCAGCTCATCATCCTGCCGCTGGCCGCCATGCTGGCCGGGCTGGGCCTGACCCAGGGCCTGGAGCCGCTCAGCCTGCTGCAGGAGCACATGCGCCGGCGCAAGCCCAGCGACCTGTCCCCCATCCACGACGACCTGGCACCGGCCGAGATCGTGCCGCTGATCGCCTCCATGAACAACGTGCTGCAGCGCCTGTCCGACTCGATCGAGTCCCAGCGGCGCTTCGTCGCCAATGCCGCCCACCAGCTGAAGACCCCGCTGGCCGGCATCCGCACGCAATGCGAACTGGCGCTGCGCGAGCAGGAGCCCGCGCGCATGCGCGACAGCCTGCAGCAGCTCATCACCGGCTCCCAGCGCGCCACCCGGCTGGTCAACCAGCTGCTGCTGCTGGCGCGGGCGGAATCGATCGACCCCAACCAGTCCCGCACCACGGAAGTGCTCGACCTGCTGCCGCTGGCCGAGGCCTGCACCCTGGAATGGGTCGAGACCGCCCTGCAGCGCCGCCTCGACCTGGGCTTTGAATCGCCCGGCGAGCCCCTGCCGGTCTTCGGCAACGCGGTCATGATCCGCGAACTGCTGAACAACCTGATCGACAACGCCCTGCTCTACACGCCCGCCGGCGGCCGGGTCACCGTGCGCGCGCTGCCCGAGGGCGACCGGGTCTGCCTCGAAGTCCAGGACTCCGGCCCCGGCATCCCGCCCGAAGAGCAGTCCAAGGTCTTCGACCGCTTCTACCGGATCCTCGGCCACGGTGCCGAAGGCAGCGGCCTGGGCCTGGCGATCGTGCGCGAGGTCGCCGAACACCACCACGCCACCATCGCCTTCCTGCCGCCCGGCAACCACCGCGATCCCGTCAGCGCCGGCACCCGGCTGCGCGTTTCCTTCCCCCGCGACGATGCGCCCAGGACCCGATCATGAACCGAGCCCGACCCATGCCGCACGATGCCATGGACGAAGCCAACCGTCCCATGACCCACGAGGAACGCCGCGTCATCCTGGCGTCCTCGATGGGCACCGTCTTTGAATGGTATGACTTCTACGTCTACGGATCCCTGGCGGCCGTCATCGCCCAGCATTTCTTCACCGGCCTGAACCCCACGGCCGGCTTCATCTTCGCCCTGCTGACCTTCGCAGCCGGCTTCGCCGTGCGGCCCTTCGGCGCCCTGGTGTTCGGCCGGCTGGGCGACATGGTCGGGCGCAAGTACGCCTTCGTGGTCTCGATCCTGGTGATGGGACTGTCCACCTTCCTGGTGGGCGTGTTGCCCTCGTCGGCCTCGATCGGCACGGCCGCGCCCATGATCCTGCTGCTGCTGCGCCTGCTGCAGGGCCTGGCCCTGGGCGGCGAATACGGCGGCGCGGCCGTCTACGTGGCCGAGCACGCCCCGCAGGGCCGGCGCGGCTTTTTCACCAGCTGGATCCAGACCACCGCCACCACCGGCATGTTCCTGTCGCTGGTGGTGGTGCTGGGCACCCGCGCCACGCTGGGCCAGGAGGCCTTCGACGCCTGGGGCTGGCGGGTACCGTTCCTGATCTCCGTGCTGCTGCTGGTGATCTCGGTCTGGATCCGCCTGCGCCTGCACGAATCGCCCGCCTTCACGCGCATGAAGAGCGAAGGCCTGGTCTCGCGCGCGCCCATCAAGGAAGCCTTCGGGCGCTGGCGCAACCTGCGCCTGATCCTGCTGGCCCTGATCGGCCTGACGGCCGGCCAGGCCGTGGTCTGGTACACCGGACAGTTCTACGCGCTGTACTTCCTCACCGAGACGCTGGGCGTGGACGCCAACATCGCCAACATCCTGGTGGCGCTGGCCCTGCTGCTGGCCTGTCCGTTCTTTCTGGTGTTCGGCGCGCTGTCTGACCGGATCGGCCGCAAGCCCATCATCATGACCGGCTGCCTGATCGCCGCCCTCACCTATTTCCCCGTGTTCAAGGGCCTCACCCACTACGCCAACCCGGCGCTGGAACGCGCGCAGAACCAGGCGCCCGTGTACGTCGTGGCCAATCCCGAGGACTGTTCGCTGCAGTTCAATCCCGTGGGCATCGCCTCCTTCACCAGCGCCTGCGACCTGCTCAAGGCCTTCATGGCGAGCCATTCGGTCCACTACATCAACCAGACCGCCCCCCCGGGCACCATGGCCTACGCCCTGGTGGGCGAACAGCGCATCGACTCCTTCGACGGCACCTCGCTGCCGCGCGCGGAATTCGCCCGCCGCAACGCGCGGCTGCAGGAAGAACTGCGCCAGGCGGTGCGCAACCACGGCTATCCGGCCTACGCCGATCCGTCCCAGATCAACTTCACCATGGTGCTGCTGCTGCTGTTCTTCCTGGTGCTGCAGGTCACCATGGTCTACGGGCCGATCGCCGCCATGCTGGTGGAAATGTTCCCCACGCGCATCCGCTACACCTCCATGAGTGTGCCCTACCACATCGGCAACGGCTGGTTCGGCGGCTTCCTGCCGCCCGTGGCCTTCGCCACGGTGGCCACCACAGGCAACATGTACGACGGCCTGTGGTATCCGATCGCGGTATGCATCATGACGCTGGTCGTGGGCCTGCTGTTCGTCAAGGAAACCCGGCACAACGACCTGAACGCGCCCTAGGACGCCGGATTCACGGTCTCCGGCGAGCAACTCGCGCAGGCTGGTGACGATCCAGGGCCGTGATCCAGGGCCGTGATCCAGGAATGCGATTCAGGAGTGCGGTCCGGGGCCGCAATTCAGAGTCGCGTCAGGCGCGCGGCTCTAGAATGGCGGGGCACGCCGACGCTTGCCCGGGCGCTTCGATCCCCTTTGTCCGCCCGGGCATCCCAGCCGCCGGCTGCCGCCGTCCGCGCCCCCCGCGAGCTCCTTTTCGTGCGCGCGGACGGATGCCCTCCCGGCCCGGCCTCGTCCGGGCCGTTTTTTTCCAGCGCTGGAGGCCGGCGCGCCCGGGGTCCAGCGCCCAGCCCGAAAGCCAGGAACCGGGCGTCCTGCGCCTGGATCCCATGCCGGGTACTGGATGCTGGATGGGCTGGAGACCGGATATCGAACGCGGAATATCGAACGCGGGATGCCGGAAGCCGAAGCCAGCGGGTCCTAGCCGCCCGAAAGATCCTCCTCGGGCAGTTCCGCCAGGCCCGCTCCCGCCGTCTCGCTGCGCCCGTAGGCGTCCTCGAAGCGCACGATGTCGTCCTCGCCCAGGTAGGTGCCGGACTGCACCTCGATCAGTTCCAGCGGAATGGTGCCGGGGTTTTCCAGGCGGTGCTTGGTGCCCAGGGGGATGTAGGCGGACTGGTTCTCGGTCAGGAAGAACGTCTCGCCGTCGCGCGTGACCCGCGCCGTCCCCTTGACGACGATCCAGTGCTCGGCCCGGTGATGGTGCAGCTGCAGCGACAGGCGCTCCCCGGGGCGCACGATGATGCGCTTGACCTGGAACCGGTCTCCCGCGTCGATCGACTCGTAATGCCCCCAGGGCCTGAAGACCCGATGCGACACGAGCGCCTCCGGGCGCCCCTGGCCTTTCAGCTCGGCGACCAGGCCGCGGATGTCCTGCACCCGGTCGCGCGCCGCGACCAGCACCGCATCCGCGGTATCGACCACCACCACGTCCTCCAGCCCCAGCAGGGAAACCAGGCGGCCGTCGCTGCGTGCGTAGACGTTGCGGCAGCCGACCGCCTGGACGTCGCCCTGCAGCGCGTTGCCCTCGCCGTCGCGCGCGGCGATCCGCCACAAGGCGTCCCAGGAGCCGATGTCGCTCCAGCCGGCGGCCAGCCCGACCATCGCCACCTTGTCGGCGTGCTCCATGACGGCATAGTCCACGGACTCCGCGGGGCAGCCGAGAAACGCCGCCGCCTCGATCCGCGTGAAGTCCCCGTCGTCGCGGGTGCGCGCCATGGCGGCCCGGCACGCCCGCAGGATGTCCGGGCGCAGGCGGCCCAGGGCGTCCAGGTAGGCCGAGGCCCGGAACAGGAACATGCCGCTGTTCCAGTGGTAGTTGCCCGCCGCCAGGTAGGCGGCGGCGCGCTGCGCGTCCGGCTTCTCGGAAAAGGACTCGACCGCGTGGACGCCGGGCAGGCCGTCCAGCGGCTCGGCGCTGGCGCGCACGTAGCCGTAGCCCGTCTCGGGCCGGTCCGGTAACACCCCGAAGGTCACCAGCCAGCCCGCGCGCGCCGCCGGCGAGGCGCTCTGCACCGCCTGCCTGAAGGCGGCGCGATCCTCCAGGGCGTGGTCCGAGGGCAGGACCAGCAGCAGGGCGTCGGCGCCGTCGCGCGTCGCGCGCAGCGCGGCCAGGGCGATGGCGGGGGCCGTGTTGCGGCCCTCGGGTTCGAGGATGAGCGTGCCCTGGGCCGGAAAGCCGGCTTGGCGCAGATGCTCGGCCGCGAGGAAGCGGTACGTTTCGTTGGCCACGGCGATGGGGGCGCCCTGCGGCAGGTCCGCGACGCGCAGCCAGGTGTCCTGCAAGGGGGAACGGCCGTCGAACAGCGGCAGGAACTGCTTGGGATGATGCTCCCGCGACATCGGCCACAGCCGCGTCCCCGATCCCCCGACCAGCAGGACGACGCGCAGCGGCAGGGTTTCAGGAGACATGGCGCTTCGGGGAAAACGATCCGTTCATCGGGCAAACGCTCAGGGTTGATCAAGGAATGGGCCGGCCATCGAGCAGCCGGCGGCCGGCCCCCCGCCGCCTCGGAGACGGCGTCTGGATGCGATCTTAGCGCATCCCCGGGGCCGGAAGGCGCGCGGATGCACGTCCTTGGGGCCTTTATCCTTCCAGGCCCGCGCCGGATGCGCCGCGCTCCCGCGTCCGTTCCAGCCAGGCCTGGAACATCAGCACGCCCCACAGGGGATACTGCCCGTTGTGGCGCCCGGACACATGCTCCGCCCACATCCGCCGGATCGGCTCCGGCCGCAGAAAGCCTTCGCGCCGTAGGCGCGATTCGTCCAGCAGACTTTCCGCCCAGTCGCGCAGCGGGCCGCGCAGCCAATGGTCCACGGGGACGCTGAACCCCATCTTGGGCCGCTCGATCAGTTCCCGGGGGACGTGCCGGTACAGCACCTGCCGCAGGATCCATTTGGTCGTGCCGCCGCGCAGTTTCATGGACTGCGGCAGCCGCCAGGCGAATTCCACCACCCGGTGGTCCTGGAACGGCATGCGGCCTTCCAGGGATACGCCCATGGCGGCCCGGTCCACCTTGGCCAGGATGTCGTCGGGCAGATAGCTGACGGTGTCCAGGACCATCAGGCGCTGGATGTCGTCCAGGCCTTCCAGCGGCAGGGGCCGGCCGCGCAGGCAGGTCGGGGGCTCGCGGCCGCCGATCACCACGTCCGCCGGCTCCCAGCGGGTGATCGACTCCAGGTACAGGTCGTCGATGCGCCCGGCCGACAGCATGCGGGCGCCCCGGTGCATTTTTTCGCCGGCCAGGGCGCTGCGCAGCGGTCCGGGCAGCACCGGCCGCAGCGGCCCGAGCACGGCGTTCCAGGCCTCGGGCGACAGCGTACGGATGCCTGCGGCCGCCAGCCGCCGCAGGCCGTGCGGCACACGCGCGAAGCGGTTCCAGCGCCGGCTGTTGTGCAGGTAGCGGCCGTAGCCGGCGAACAGTTCGTCTCCCGCGTCGCCCGACAGCGCGACCGTGACATGCCGGCGCGCCAGCTGCGCCACCAGGAAGGTCGGGATCTGCGAGGAATCGGCGAAGGGCTCGCTGTACAGGTCGGGCAGCCGGGGGATGACGTCCAGCGCCTGTTCCGGCGTGACGTACAGCTCGGTATGCTCTGTGCCCAGGTGCCGGGCGACCGCCTGGGCGTGCTCGGCCTCGTTGTAGTCCTGCTCGTGGAAACCGATGGAAAAGGTCTTGACCGGCCGCGCGGACTGGACCTGCATCAGCGCCACCACGGTCGAGGAATCGATGCCCCCCGACAGGAAGGCGCCCAGCGGCACGTCGGCGAGCATCTGCTGGCGCACGGCGGACTTGAGCAGATCCTCCAGCGCATCGGCGGCTTCCTGGTCGGACCCGGCGAACGGCGCGCGGCTGCCGGCCACGGCGACCTCGGCGAGCGACCAGTAGGCCTCGATCCGCGGCTCGCGCCGGTCGAGCGACACCGTCAGCAGGCAGCCCGCCGGCAGCTTGGAGATGCCGCGGTAGATGGAATGGGGCGCGGGAATGTAGTTGTACC
>OFIS01000126.1_pt1 | contig 85449 bp, 68 predicted proteins | sample 1775071 | NCBI WGS metagenome assembly OFIS01 (sample SAMN08195774, study PRJEB24354) | sludge metagenome | isolation source: sludge from phenol fed wastewater aerobic bioreactor C | place: India: Nagpur | collected 2016-09-17 | reverse complement strand
TCCGTGACCTTTTAAAGCGATCATACTTTTTTTGACACAGCCGGCAAATATTCCAATATTTGCTGGCTTCTTTTCAGCGCATATGTTCCCTAATACATTACTAATGGCTACCCCCGATTTTACCAGCGCCGGCACATGGATTAGTTTGCTGACGCTTACTTTTCTGGAAATAGTCCTCGGGGTGGACAATATCATTTTTGTATCCATTGTCTCTTCCAAACTTCCTAAGGCGCGGCAACGTTTTGCACGAAATATTGGCTTGCTTATGGCCATGGTTTTTCGGAGTTGCCTCCTGCTGGGCATCAATCTCATCATCAGCCTGAAGGAAACAGTGGTAAGCCTGCCGTTTAGTTTTCGCAAAGACGAGAGCTCGCTCGACCTTAGCTGGAAAGATTTGATCCTGCTGGCCGGTGGTCTCTTTCTGATTGTTAAAAGCACACTCGAGATCAATCATAAGCTGCAGCAGGATGCCGCAGAAAAATCCGGAACCCAAAAAACTGCTTCGTCCCTTACCGGGGTCATCATTCAGATTATGCTCGTGGATGCGGTATTTTCTTTCGACAGTATTCTCACAGCCGTAGGCCTTATTGATGACGTCATGCTGATGATCATTGCAGTGATCATTTCCATCCTCATCATGATGATGTTTGCAGGGCCGGTCACTACGATCATCAACAAACAACCCACACTCCAGATGCTGGCGTTGAGCTTTCTGGTGGTCATTGGTGTGGTGCTGGTAGCCAATGGGCTGCATGAAGAAATTAGTAAGAGCATTATCTACTCTTGCCTTGCGTTTTCCCTGGCCGTAGAAGGGCTGAATATCCGGCTGCGGAAGAAAAAGGGTTATGTACAACTCAATGATAGCGAAATAGAAGAGTAGCCAATTTTGTAATATTGGGCCAAAGAGCAAGCCATGAAAATACTTTTGAAACTGATCGTCAATGCCATTGCCGTGTTTGCTGCGGCTTATTTATTGCCCGGGGTCACGGTTGCCGGCTTCACTACCGCTATTATTGTAGCCATAGTGCTGGGCATCCTCAATCTTTTCATTAAGCCAATCCTCATCGTGCTCACCATACCCATCACCTTGTTTACCCTTGGATTATTTCTATTGGTGGTCAACGCCATTATAGTGCTGATATGCTCCAAACTCGTGAGCGGTTTCACGGTTGATGGTATCCTGTCGGCCTTACTGTTCAGTCTTGTCGTTTCTGCCATATCCGGTATTATGGAAGGTGTTGCGAAAGACAAGGACAAGTAAGCGGCCCGGCCCCGGATGCTCGTCTTTTTTTTGTAGCTTAATGTAGTTTCACCAATATGCCTAAGCTACTTTCCGGTTTATATCGTTTCCTTCCTGTACAGTTGTTGCTGCTGCACTTTAGAAAGTATCAGTTGCTTCTGGTATTCTGGATCATCATGGTGTTGACCCTGGTAGGCCGTTTTGCAGCTCATTTCGGGGCCTCGGCCTTGTTTCTGGCGCCGGAGTACCTTGGCCAGATCAATTTTCTCAGTATGTTTTTGCTGGGCAGCGCCATGGCTATCTTCGTAATGGCCTGGAATATTACCACGTTCATCATTCACAGCCATCGCATACCTTTTCTCGGGGCTACCCGGCAGGCTTTTCTGAAATACTGTATCAACAACTCGCTGCTGCCACTGAGCTTTCTCATTTTTTACTCCGTAGTCAGCATTCGTTACCAATGGTTCAATGAACATACCAGCGTCTCAAAGATCTTCCTGCTACAATGCGGCTTTTACCTTGGCTTCATCATCTTTCTGCTGCTGTCTTTTGCGTATTTCTTTCGTGTGGATCGCGACTTGCTGAAGGTTGTCATTTCACGCATCACAAATCCATCCGTTATTCGGGAGATCATACCCTACGACTCGCTCGATGTTGAATTTGATGTGGTTCGCGCAAGAACTTTTTTGTCAGAGATGATGACGGTGGAAAAAATAAGCGAACTAAAGACCTACGATGCAAGATTACTGAGCGCCGTCCTGCGCAGGCATCATCGCAACGCCATCACCGCAACCATTTTTGCGTTGGTCATCCTGCTGCTCATGGGAGCTTTTATGGAGGAGCCACACCTGAGGATACCCGCCGGTAGCGGTTTTCTGCTGCTGTTTGCCGTGATGATGGGCCTTGTAGGTGCGGTAAAATATTTTTTGAAGACCTGGGAGTTGATGGGCTGGGTGCTGATTGCCGGCTTTTTGTCGTTGCTGGTGCATTTCAGGATTTTCGACTTGCGCAGCATTGCCTATGGTCTCGACTATCATACGGAAAAGAGCCTTCGCCCGGACTATGATTATGAGTCTTTGCGAAAACTTTTTTCGCCATCCCGCTATCGCGCAGATGCCCGCGCCGGAGAAGAGCGGCTGGAGCGGTGGCTGGCTATGAGATCGGATTCTGCCACACGCAAACCTCCTCTTATTGTACTGACCGTAAGCGGCGGTGGATCTCGTTCGGCCTACTGGACGTTTCGGACCCTGAATTATCTCGACAGCTTGTCGCACGGAGGGCTTTTTGCCCATACCGCCCTGCTGACGGGCGCTTCGGGTGGTATGATCGGCGCTGCCTACTGGCGAAGTCTGCACATAGAAGCGCAACAGGGAAGGGTAGCCAATCCCTACGCACCGGTTTATCAGGATCGTATTGGCCGCGACCTGCTGAATGCCATTATTTTTTCCTTCGTGAGTGTCGATCTGATATCACCCTTCAATAAGATCGCTCTCGGGGGCTATGCCTACACCCGCGACCGGGGTTATGCCATGGAGCAGGAACTGATCAGAAATACAGAAGGCCTGCTCGATAAAAAGCTTAGTGATTTTCAACAACTGGAGCACGATGGTATGGTACCCCAACTTATTGCCAATGCTACCATCATCAACGATGGGCGGAGGCTTTTGATTTCTTCACAGCCGGTGGCCTACCTTACCCAGCCACGGTATGCACTCACCGATAGCTTTAAGCCCCCGATCGATGCCATCGATTTTGCTGCATTTTTTCGAAATCAGAATCCTTACAACCTGCGGCTTACCACTGCCCTGCGCATGAATGCCACCTTCCCTTTTATTCTTCCGGTGGTGCGTCTGCCCTCGCAGCCCGAAATGAATGTGATGGACGCAGGACTGCGCGATAATTTTGGAATAGAAGTGGCTATGCGCTATTTGCTGGTTTATAAGGATTGGCTTAAGCAGCATGTCGGCGACATCATTGTGGTGCAGGTACGCGACACCCGCGAATATGATGTCTTTCCGGCCACCTCGCAAAACACGCTCGGGTCTATGTTGTTCGATCCGCTCACAGTAATCGAGAATAAGTGGGAACCTTTTCAATCCTATGGCCAGTCTTATGCCAAGGAAATGCTGCCGGAATTAATGGATCAGGTTCACTTCCTCACATTCTCCTACATTCCTCAACAGGTCAATAAGTCTGCGGCACTGAACTTCCACCTTACCAGTACGGAGAAAAAGGACATTTATGAATCTATCTTCCATCCGCAAAACCAGGCTACGGTACGCAAATTTCTAAAGCTGCTTCGCTAAAAGCTCCCATTCAGGAACAGGTGCCAGCCACTTCTTTTTCATGAGCTTGGCACCGGTGCTTCTGTTGTAATAATAATTTGCTTTTTGCTGCAAATAGTCGGGTAGCTGAATGAGCTGGCTCAGTCGTGCTAATTCCGGCCATTCCTTGTCTGAAAAATAGGAGAAAAAGGAAGCCAGCACGGGTCTTAGCTCTTTAAGATTCCAGTAATGATAGAAATAGTTGTGTGCCGTAAGCAGGGGTCCGCGCTGCTGCAAAAAGTAAGAGAAAGCAAACTGCTCCACTACATGTTTGGGATAGCGCTGATAGACCGTATCTGTAAACTGGCAGACTTCATCGAGCAAGTCCGCATCCCGACTATGTAGCCCCAGCATGCCTGCATTCCACATTTTTACATCCGGCGGAATGTTCAGGGTTTTTCCGCCCACCACTACCTCGTTTTTCCGCAGCCAGCGCGAGAGTTTTTGAAAGACCCGGTTGTCTGAGCCGTGGACAGATCCTTCCATCACATGCATATACCGCTTTCCCTCGTCTATGCGCTGAAAAATGGTTTCAATAGCGCCGGCACAGTACATGTCGGTATCCAGATAAATGATCTTTCCCCTATGGTTACGCATCACGTCGCGCAGCACCTCGATCTTTACCCTGTGTACAAAGTTTATAGCGCCGCGCCATTGCTTTATCGTTTCCGCATTCATCTCGCGATAGGAAATGTGTAGCGTGCATTGCCGGAAAGATTCAAAAAACCGGGTATTGTCGGTATAGAGGATGATGTTGAACGGCGGTGGTGTTTCAGACCGGTACTGCCGGCTGAGGGTCAGCAAAGCAAAGGCACATTCATACAGGATGTCTGCACTACCATAGGCTTGCATTACAAGGTACGCCGCACCTTCTGCTGACGTTATTGATCCAACCATTGCCGGGGTGGGTTTTCAAGGAGTTTTTCTGCTGCTATCAAATCGGTATGCAACAAACGGTCAGTGTCCATAAAGGAAACCTGCGATCGTAGGTCCTGCCAGAGTCGTTCTATGGCCGGACTGCTCTTGCCCGGGCGGCGGAAATCAAGCGCCTGTGCGGCGGTGAGTAACTCAATCCCCAGTACGCGTTGCACATTCATCAGCACTCTGCGCAGTTTTGTAGCGGCGTTGGCTCCCATGCTTACATGGTCTTCCTGCCCGTTGCTGCTCACAATGCTGTCGGCACTGGCCGGCATGCACAACTGTTTGTTTTGGCTTACAATTGCGGCTGCGGTGTATTGCGCAATCATAAACCCGCTGTTGAGGCCGGCATTGGGTGCCAGAAAAGGCGGCAGGCCGCGCTGCCCGCTGATGAGCAGGTAGGTGCGTCTTTCGGAGATATTAGCCAGCTCGGAAGCCGCAATAGCCATAAAGTCGAGCTGAAGCGCAAGAGGCTGCCCATGAAAATTGCCACCACTCAATATGGCATCCTCATCGTGAAAAACGATAGGATTGTCGGTCACGGAGTTGATCTCTGTTTCTACCACATTCATGGCATGGCTCAGCACATCTTTACTGGCACCATGCACCTGAGGGATACACCGGAAAGAATAGGGATCCTGTACCTGCATCTTCTTTTGTTGCTGCAGTTCACTGTCCTTAAGCAAAGTACGCATCACTTCGGCTGTTTCTATCTGTCCTTTGTGCGGTCGCACACGGTGTATCGGGTGCCTGAAGGGTTCTTCCTTGGCAAGAAAGGCGTCCACACTCATGGCACTGATCAGATCCATCCACTTGCAAAGGGCATCTGCCTTCAGCAGGCTCCATACGGCATAGCTGCTCATAAATTGGGTTCCGTTCAGCAGGGCAAGACCTTCCTTGGCGGTCAGCGGTATGGCTTCCATCCCCAGCTCAGAGAGCACCTCGGCGGCCGGTCGTTTTTGTCCTTTGTAGTTCACCCATCCTTCACCAAACAAAGGCAGGCTCAGGTGTGCCAGCGGTGCAAGATCGCCCGAAGCGCCGAGCGACCCCAGCTCATAGACTACCGGGTAGATACCCAGATTGTAGAAGTCGGCCAGCCGCTGCACAATCTCTTTGCGCACACCACTATAACCCCGGCTCAGCGCATGCGCCTTCAGCAGCAGCATCCACCGCACTATGTCCTCGGGCACTTCATCACCCATACCACAGGCATGACTGCGTACCAGGTTGTGCTGCAAATCAGATAGCTCATGATCGTTGATCCGCACATCGCAGAGCGAGCCAAACCCGGTATTGATACCATACCACGTGGCCCCGCTCTCAAGAATTTTATCAAGATAAGCCCGGTTTATAACCATCCTGCTTTTCGCATCAGCAGAAAGATCGAGCGGCGAGTGGCCAAAACCGTGGAGAAAATCGAACGAAATATATTCCGGTAATAACATTTTGTGTTTCTAATGCCAGCAAAAGTAGCACATTAAGAAAGTTAATGACTACTGCGGAGCGGGGGTGGCACATTTTTACTGGCAGCATAGCGACAGTATTCACTTAACCAAAAATCTACACAATGAGGAAAATCAGCCTGAGCCTTCTGGCGCTGATGATGATCGGTTTTTCGGCATGTTCCGACAACGACGCCAACGACAGCACCGAAAGAGCAGAAAATGCAAACGAACAAAAAATGGACAATCCCAACAGCCCCGGCACACAGGCCGATGCAGACTTTGCGGTAAAGGCCGCCAACGGCGGAATGATGGAAGTACAACTGGGCCAACTGGCTCAGGACAATGCATCTTCGCCCGATGTAAAACAGTTTGGTCAGCAAATGGTTACCGACCACAGTAAAGCCAACGACGAGCTGAAAGCCCTGGCAGCGCAGAAAAACATTACCCTGCCGCAAACAGTGGGAGGCGACAAAGCTGAAAAAATCAATGAACTGCAGCAGAAGCATGGTCGTGATTTTGACGAGGCTTACATTGACTTTATGGTGAAGGACCACAAAGAAGATATCGATGAATTTCAGAATGAAGCTAACACCGGTGCCGACCCGGACATAAAAAACTGGGCGAGCGGAAAAGTGCCTACGTTGCAGCAGCACCTGGATATGGCACAGAATATCCAGAACAAGATGAAGTAGAACAGATTTCCACCATGGAAACAGAAGAACGGGCTGCACACTGCGGCCCGTTCTTATTTAGATTATACCAGCATTTGAATCAATGCCGCGATAAGGCGAACGCCTATGACGGCGAGCGCGACTCCGAAAGGAATACCTACACCCACTACAATTCCCGTTTTTTTCCATCCGTGGTATCGATCGGAGATAATATTGCTAACGATCATCTCGCCGAGAACCAAACCACCGGTATAGAGCAAAAACATGATCCATCCGCCGGCAGTGCTCACCCAATCCATATTGTATTTGCCCTCGTCAGCCCAAAATAAAAAAAGGACAAACACCATAGCAGCCATCACCGGCATCACATCGTTGTGCATCCACACACGGAGTTGTGTTTTCATAAGTACTTTTTTCTTTTAAAGACGGAAGTTAAGCGCCATTCATTGGGCCGGCAACAATCCTTCCGCGGAGATGCCTGACTGCTTATGGCTCGTTCTGGTCTTAAGGTAAAAGTTTTGCCGTGCCAAAATTGCCTTTATCGTCGTGGATAAACAACAGATAAGTGCCTTGTGCTGCACTGTTATTCCAGGCCAGCTTCAGAGGGTTTGGTCCACCGCTCGCTTCGTAGTGCGCCACAGTTTTGCCGTCCATACTCATTACCTGTATCTGGTATTTACGGTCGGTTTTAAAGTCTCCGCGCAGGTACAATGCCTCTCCCTGCAGGCTGCCACTGAAAGAAAGCGATTGCGACAGTTTCCTGATGCCTGTCGTTAACGGATCGTGCAAATAACTTACAGTTTTCATACTAAAGTTGCCGATCGAAACATCATAATGAGTAGAATCCCAGGTGAGCAGGGGTGCACTATGGTTATTGTCAAACCAGAGGTAGGTGGTAGCAAATATTTCTCCGGTGATGGGATTGGGTGCTGAGTTGAGGGTGTCTATTTCGTGGTAGGTAGTTTTGATGCGCAGCACATTGGAGTAGCTCCCATTGGGCAGAATCAGCGAGCCCCAGCCGTCGGCTTCCATCTGCAGGCTGCCATGAAGATTGTTCGTTGCGCTCAAGGTCCAAAAGGTATCGTGGGCCATATCCTGATACATGATGGGCTTTTTTGCCATGAGTATCGGGTCGGTATAGATAAGTAGGTTGCCGGAAAATGAATCCGCTATGCCCAGACGCTGCCCGGTAGTGCTCGTCTTTTCGATATAAGTGAAGTTTCCGTTGTCGTCTTTTTTGACCAGGTTAGCCGTCGGAAAATTGGTGACGAAAGGTGTAATTGAAGGGTCATCATACCTTTCCGTTGCGGAGTCCACCGTTATCAGCGCGCTAAAATCCCAAAGCTGCGCCGGGCCGGCACCCCCGGGTGCTACATTCGTCATGTCGCAGATTTTTATCCGGATTACGGTACCCACGGTGTAATCGTGCATCGTAGTGATGGTAGGCTGTGCCTGTGCTACTGCTGCCATCAACAGCAGCAAGGCGGTCGTCGTCGTTTTTTTCATTTTCATACGGTTGTAGGTTCAAAGACTATGAACGTTTACAATCTGTTGGCAGAACACTATAAAATGGAATTGGGGTGACAAAGCCTGCACGCTGCTGCGCTCTATCCAAAATGACCTTTGAATATATTTTAAGGATTTACTTTCCGCACGATCAATAAATTTGCGGCAAAGAATTATCATGATGCGTTTGCTGTTTACATTTCTTTGTGCCTGTGCCGTCAGTATTTCGGGTTTTGCTCAGCAGGGAAAGCCCGTGTTTCCCGCTCCCAAACCGGAGCAGCTTGCCTATCGCAAAAAGGGCGCACCCATACCTCCTTTTGTGCTCGAAAAGACTTTGGGAGGCACCCTTACCAACACAAACCTCAAAAAGGGCAAGCCGGTGATGATGATGATCTTCCACCCGCTTTGCGACCATTGCAACTGGGTGATTGACTCGCTGAAACAAAACCAATCTTTATTTCAAAATACGCAGCTCGTACTGGTGGCGGAAGACCGAAACAAAGAGTACATGAAGGGATTTATTGATAAAGCAGGTCTAAAGGACAATGTGTTATTCAAGAATATTGGCACCGAGCGCGGCAATCTTATTTATTACATCTATACTTACGAACTACTGCCCCAGGTGAATTTTTACGATAAAAATTATAAGTTGGTGCATTCTTTTACCGGCAAAGCTCCTTTCGATTCTCTGAAGATGTTTATTCAATAAACGTCTTTTTCGGAGCCGTAGAAAGCGGCAGCAATACAATCCAAAAAGTTTCATGATTCTTTCAGATAAACGCATACTCGAAGAGATGGCCAAAGGCACCATCAAGATTGAGCCTTACCAGCGCGAATGCCTGGGCAGCAACAGTTATGATGTGCATCTTGGCAGCACACTAGCTACGTACAAAGAACACATACTCGATGCTAAAAAGCACAATACCATAGAGCCTTTCGAAATTCCCGAAGAAGGCTTTGTGCTCTATCCGCACATCTTTTACCTCGGGGTGACGATGGAATACACCGAATCGCATGCGCATGTTCCCTTTCTGGAAGGGAAGTCGAGCACAGGGCGACTGGGTATTGATATCCACGCTACTGCGGGAAAAGGCGATGTGGGTTTTTGCGGCAACTGGACCCTGGAAATATCGGTAAAACAACCCGTAAAGGTTTATAAAGGCATGCCTATAGGTCAACTGATCTACTTCCCTGTGGATGGCGAAATAGAGGTAAAGTACAACCAGAAAGGCAATGCCAAGTACAGCCATCAGCCCAATCGCCCGGTGGAAAGTATGATGTGGAAGAACAGCTTTTAGTCAGTATGGCTTGAAGAAATAAACAGGGAGCGGAAGGATTCGCTCCTTTTTTTTGCCCGCTACTAACGCTGCCGGTGGGGTGCTCGTCTTTTTATGCATATCCGGCATGTTAATATTTTTTGACCAGAGAAAAGTAAAAAGGGAAGAGTTTCGTCTCTTCCTTTTCTTATGAAAAAAGGGGCTAAAGCCCCCGTATCCTACCGATGTCTGTATTCCTTAGTTCTTGCCTACAATGAAGACAAAAGGCTCATGAGCACGCTCCTTCATGCTGCGGTGTACCTTAGCGGGCTTGGTGATTTTCTTATACCGCTGCAAATCCAGTACTTCCATTTGCCAGGTATGCAGGCGTTGTACCGCTGCATGGCGGATAAATGCAGAAAGAAAAACGGCATTGTAAACATCCGCCGCAATGATGTTGCGCTGATAATGTAACCATACTTTATTGCTCTTCCCCCACATAAAACACGTCTTTTTAGTTAACGGTGCCTTGGTTGCCTGTAAGCTTTATTGATGTCATTTCCGCAGCCGCAGCCTTTACTTCCACTACAACTTTGTGCCAACAAAAAGGTCATCCCTGCCAGCAGCATGGTTATCATTGCTTTGATACTTCCCTTACGCTTCATAAATCCGCTACTTTTGCGCAGGCCTAAAAGTACAGATTATTTTGAGCAGAAACGCTGCAAAACACATACTTATTGCCCCGCTCGACTGGGGCCTTGGGCATACTACCCGTTGCGTGCCGATCCTGCACCGGCTCGTGGAAACAGGCCATAGACCTGTATTTGCGGGCACTGAATGGCAGCAGGACTATATCCGCAAAACACTGCCTGGCCTTGAAACTCTGCAACTTCCCGGCTATGACATCCGTTATAACCAACCCGGCGAAAGGTTTGCATTTGCCATGCTCCGGCAGGTGCCGGGTCTGCTGGCCCGGGTCAGAGCCGAGCACAATTGGTTGAAAGAACTGCTACAACGCCGTTCCTTCGATGGTGTGATTTCAGACAATCGTTATGGTTTGTTCCACAAAGGGTTGCCCAGTGTGATACTTACCCATCAGTTGCGCATACAGACCGGTATGGGCGCACGGGCAGACGGCTTGTTGCAGTCTGTTCATTACCGGATGCTGCAGCGCTTCGATCAGATATGGGTGCCGGATATAGAGGAAAATGGCGGGCTTGGGGGCAGCCTGTCCCACCCGGACCGCCTGCCGAAAAACTGCAGATATATTGGCTTGCTTTCGCAGATGGACACAGCTCCGGTCGGTGGTGCTGCACCCGGCCTCCTGGTTTTGCTTTCAGGCCCCGAACCACAGCGCACGGTGCTCTCGGACCAACTGTGGAGACAGGTCGTGCAGCGAGGGGAACGCACCTACTTTGTAGAAGGCGCCGAGGCTACACGCAGACCCGAAGATATACCCGGGCACATACAATACTTTGGACGCCTTACCCGCAAGGCCCTGCAACCCCTGCTGCAGGCGGCCACCGGGGTGTGGTGCCGCAGCGGCTATTCTACGCTGATGGACCTTATGGCCCTCGGTAAGCAGGCAGTGGTGATTCCCACGCCCGGACAGACAGAACAGGAGTATCTGGGAAGTTCGCTTCATGAAAAGGGCCTATGCTATTGCCTCTCGCAAGATCAGGTAGAGCAGGGGGCGATCTTTTCACGCATAGCCTCGTTCCCGTTTTTAAAGCCTTTTGGGAAAGATGACTTCAATCATTATCAATCTGTGCTGACACAATGGATAGACACTTGCTAAGCAATACCTTTGCGCGCTGTGAACAATAGGGTAAAAGCACATCTGGCCTTGCTGGGCGCCAATCTTTTTTACGGCGCTGGTTTTACGGTGGCCAAGCATGTGATGCCCCGTTTGGTAGGGCCTCTGGGTTTCATCTTTATACGGGTTAGCGTGGTGATGGTTTTGTTCTGGATCAGCTTTGCCGGCGGGTCTGGATTTCGCACCACCATCGCCCGCAAAGACTGGAAGATTCTCGTATTGGGCGGACTATTCGGCGTGGCCCTGAATCAGATGCTTTTCTTCGCCGGGCTCAATCTTACCTTTCCCATCCATGCGTCGCTGATCATGATGAGCACACCGCTGTTGATCACAATTATATCGTTGTTCATGCTTCGTGAGCGCATCAGCTTTCAGAAAGCGCTGGGGCTCGTTCTGGGCATCAGCGGGGCTACGTTATTGATGAGCGCAGGCAAGGAAATCACCCTTACCGGAAACTCTGCCCTTGGCGACTTGTTTATCTTTCTCAATGCTGCTGCTTACGCTATTTATCTCGTTATCATCAAGCCCTTGATGCTTCGCTACAGGCCCATCATCGTCATACGCTGGGTCTTCTTCTTTGGTTTCCTGTTTGTGCTTCCCTTCAGCCTTCCCCAGTTTCTGGAAATACCCTGGTCACTGTTTGGCTGGGCCGATTGGCTTTCGGTAGGCTTTATCGTTATCTGTGTCACCTTTTTCACCTACCTCTGGAACACTTATGCATTGCAGCATCTTTCGCCGGCCACTGCGGGTGCGTATATCTACTTGCAGCCCATCTTTGCAGCGTTTATATCAGTAGTTGCCACGGGCGAACAACTTACCTGGATAAAACTGGTAGCCACACTGCTCATTTTTGCAGGGGTGTATCTGGTCAATTTTGGAATTAAACAAAGAAGAGCTGTTGTAAAATAGCTTTCCAAAACTATGGAGCAAAACAAAGGATTTATTTTACCGGACCGGCTTCAGGAGTACGGTCGCGATATTCAGCAGCAGCAGCTCCGATACCACCACAAGCGTGTGTTGGTGAGTAAGGAGTTCACGTTTGATGCAGCCCATCATCTGCATGCGTACGAAGGCAAATGCGGAAATCTGCATGGTCATACTTATCGGGTCATATTCGGTATCTCCGGATTGACTGGCGACGAGGGTATAACCCTGGATTTTTCGGAGATAAAGGCGATATGGAATGAGCAGATCGCTCCAAAACTCGACCATCAATACTTGAATCTAAGCCTTCCTGCCATGAATACCACGGCCGAGAATATGGTGGTGTGGATCTTTGAACAGATGGAAGCATCGCTGAAAGAACATCCGCAAGAGGCGCGAACGGAGTTCGTTCGTCTATATGAAACGCCCAGTAGTTTTGCTGAAGCTCGCCGCGAATGGATGTAAGCGCTCGCATGAAAACGCTACCCCTTATTTTTGCCACAGGGTTATGAGTAAGAAAAAGCAAGGTCGCACGGATGGACTCGTGTATTCCACCAATCAGGACTATTACAACGATTTTCAGGAATCTGCTGGCGGGCAGGAAACCTTGCCGAAAGATAAACAACGCCTGCGTGTGCAGTTGGATACCCGACAACGGGCGGGAAAAGTGGTGACACTGGTGGCCAACTTTGCCGGCAGCACTGACGATCTGGAGGCGCTGGGCAAACAACTGAAAACCAAATGTGGCACCGGTGGCAGCGTAAAGGACGGGCTGATTATCATTCAGGGCGACTACAAAGAAAAAATAGTGGCCTGGCTGAAAGACTGGGGCTATACCCAAACCCGGTAAGAAGGCGCTAATGTGCTTCCAGCCAGTTGGCCCCCACACCGGCTTCAGCAACCACAGGTACTCCGTTGGGCAGCTTCATGGCCGACTGCATCCCTTCCTGAATCAGCGTTTTTGCCGCCTCCACTTCGTGCTCCGGAACATCAAACACCAGTTCATCATGCACCTGCAAAATCATGCGCGTGCCCAAACCGCTTTCTTTGAGTAACCGGTGCACCTTGATCATCGCCAGCTTAATCATGTCTGCTGCCGTGCCCTGAATGGGCATGTTGATAGCATTGCGTTCGGCATATCCCCGCACCGTCTGGTTGGATGAATTAATATCCCGTAACCAACGCTTACGTCCCATCAAGGTCTCTACATAACCCGTTTCGCGGGCAAAGTTCATCTGGTTGTCCATATACCGCTTGATGGCAGGGTATTGCCGAAAATAATTGTCGATGATCTCTTTGGCCTCAGTTCGCGAAATGTTCAGATTTTCTGCAAGTCCCCAGGCACTTTGTCCGTAGATGATGCCAAAGTTTACCGCCTTTGCTGCCCGGCGCATCTGCGGGGTGACTTCCGTCTCCGGCACCCCATACACTTTTGCAGAAGTGGCCGTATGTATGTCTTTGTTTTCCCGAAAGGATTGTATCATACTTTCATCGCCACTGATGGCTGCAATGATGCGGAGTTCGATTTGTGAGTAGTCGGCAGAGAGAAGCTTCCAGCCCTCGGCGCGGGGTACAAAAGCTTTCCGGATTTCGCGACCGCGGTCGGTACGTATGGGTATGTTCTGAAGGTTGGGGTTGGTGCTGCTCAGCCTGCCGGTCACAGCCACAGCCTGATTAAAACAGGTATGTACCCGCCCGGTTTTCGGATGGATCAGTTGGGGAAGTGCATCGATGTAAGTGCTTTTGAGCTTGGTCAGCTCGCGGTACACCAATATGTCTTCTATGATCTGATGCTTGTTGCGCAGCTTTTGCAATACATCTTCGCCGGTAGCGTACTGGCCGGTTTTTGTCTTTTTCGCACTGTCGAGTTTCATCAGCTCGAAGAGTACCTCTCCCAATTGCTTGGGCGAGCCGAGGTTGAACCGGACGCCGGCATGACCAAACACTCTCTCTTCGGCCTGCCGGATCTCAAACTCCATTTCCTTACTGTAGTCATTGAGAAATGCAACATCAATGCCTACGCCCTCATATTCCATCTCCATCAGTACGGGTACCAGCGGGTTTTCTACATTTTGCAGGATATCGCCCACCGCAGCTTGTTCCACCATGGGCGTAAAACACTGTTTGAGCTGAAGGGTAACATCTGCATCTTCTGCCGCATATTCTTTCACAAGGGCAAGATCTACCTGTCGCATGCTGATCTGATTTTTTCCTTTACCGATCAGCGTATCGATGCTTATGGGTTTGTAGTGCAGATATTTAGCACTCAGTACATCCATACTACGCTTGCCCTCGGGTTCGATAACATAATTGGCCAGCATGGTATCATAAAGCTTACCCTTCAGCGCAAAGCCATAGTGCTTCAGCAGGGTCATGTCATACTTTAGGTTTTGGCCCACCCAGGTGATGTCTTCGCGGTCAAACAGCGGACGGAAACACTCCAGCAGGGAAAGTACGTCCTCCCGGTTTTCGGGCACCGATACATAGCAGGCTTCCGATTTTTTCCAGCTAAAGCTCATACCTACCAGTTCGGCCAGCATGGCATCAATATGGGTGGTTTCCGTATCAAAAGCTATTTCCTGTTGCGTCATCATCTGCGCTACCAAAGCCTTTGCTTCGTCCATGCCGGTGACGAGTGTGTAGTGATGCGGCTGCTCCGCTATGGTGATCAGGTTTTCGGGCACCGACTCGGTTGCTATTTCACTGGCACGTTCTACTACCGCTGCCGAAGGCCGGTTATCGGAAGCAGTGGCGCCCCTGTGGATCGGATTGCCAAAAAGATCGGTAGCTATGGTGGCAGCCGCGGAGTGAGGCAGCCCGGTATCTTCACCAAGTATTCTTTTGCCCAGCGCTTTAAATTCCAGTTCGTTGAAAATTTCCTTAAGCGCTTCCCGGTTCCAGTCCTTCACCCGGAAGTCTTCTTCATGAAACTGTATAGGAACGTCCGTGATGATGGTGGCTAATTTTTTACTCATCAGGGCGTTTTCACGGCCATTCAATACTTTTTGACCCAGCGCTCCCTTTATTTTTTCAGCATTGGCTACCACGTTTTCCAGGGTTTCATATTCTGCAAGCAACTTTGCTGCGGTCTTTTCGCCCACGCCTGCTATGCCCGGTATGTTATCCACCGCATCGCCCATCAGTCCCAGCATATCAATCACCTGATGTACGGATTTTATGTTCCATTTCGCGCATACCTCTGCCGGCCCGAGAATTTCTACTGCTCCGCCCTGATAGCCCGGCTTGTAGATGAATATTTGCTCCCGCACAATCTGCCCATAATCTTTGTCCGGCGTCACCATATACACGGTATATCCCAGATCTGCTGCTTCGAGTGCCAGCGTACCAATGATATCGTCGGCTTCGTATCCATCCACTTCCAGGCAGGGAAGATTGAGCGCTTTGATGATCCGCTTGATGTCGGGTAATGCCGATATTAGGTCTTCCGGCGCTTCCTGTCGGTTGGCTTTGTAGGCCGTAAAGTCAGTATGACGTTCGGTGGCTACATCGGTGTCGAACACCACGGCCAGATGGGTAGGCTTTTCTTTATTAATCAGATCGATCAGTGTGGAAGTGAACCCAAACTGTGCATTGGTATTTCTGCCGGTGGAGGTAACCCTTGGACTACGGATGAGGGCATAATAAGCGCGGTAGATCAGCGCCAGCGCATCGAGCAGAAAAAGCTTTTTTTCAGGCATGAAGCGAAGATAGCGATTGAAGAAATGAATGCCGAGTGCACGGCGCGGCAAAAGCTGCGGTGCCGTATCGCGATGTCGACAGAATGTTTCATTTTTGCCTGGCAAACGCCATGTGTCTATGCCGCTACTTCGGGAATGGGAAAGTGATCCGTACAGCCTCGCTGCTATTTGGGAAATAGCAGAGCCCGAGCATTTTTTTGTGGAACGCACCGGCATTCAATCTGCCGTCAGCAACCCAAAGCGCCGTATGGAGCATCTGGCTGGTCGCTTTCTGTTGAAGTATCTGAAACAGGATTTTCCGTTGCTCAATATCCGGGCCGACGCACAGGATAAGCCGCGGCTGGAAGGCAACCCCTACTATTTTTCCATCTCTCATTCTTTTCCTTACGTAGCTGCTGTAGTCAGTCCGTTTGCTGAGTGCGGTATTGACATACAGGTCTGGCATCCTCGCATTCTCTCAATACAGCATAAGTTTTTATCAGAGCAGGAGCAGGCATTGTTCGGTCAGGATCCGCGGCTGGTAACGCTGGCCTGGTGCATCAAGGAGGCAGCCTATAAGTGGCAGGGCCGAAGGGGCGTGGAGTTTATTGACCATCTTCCCCTGCTGCGTTTTGATAGCCAGGGGCTGAAAGCAGAGATTTCATTGCCTCTGGCCGGTAAGGGGTTTCGGTTACAGACCTGCGGTATCCTCAGTGAAGACTTTGCCTGCGCCTGTGTCGAAAACGACAGAGCAGCGAATGCCCGCGCTTAGATTGAGCGTGGCGACGTTCTCCTGTCCCTGGGTTGTACCGACACTGGCAAAAACCTGTTCCGTTTATTACATTTGAGCGATTACCAACTCTATTTTCTCACAAGTCAATGGGAAACACACCGTGAACACACTGCATCAACGCCTTTCGCTCTTCAGCTTCTGGACAGGCACCCTATTGCTGCTATGGGCTCAATTCTTTTTCTATCCGCGCTGGCAAAAGACCAATACCGAAGCAGCTATAGCCTGGGATGTATCGGGCTATTACTGGTATTTGCCTTCTGTATTTATTTATCACGATCTGAAGGGACAGCATTTTAAAGACAGCGTGCTTCATCAATACCGTCCTTCCAATGAAGATTTCCAACAGGGTTTTCTGCATAAGAGCGGAAATTATGTAATGAAGTATTCGTCGGGGATGGCCCTGATGTACTTTCCGTTTTTTGCTGCGGCGCATCTTTATGCACCTATCGCGGGCTATCCTCCCGATGGTTTTTCACTACCTTATCAGATTGCGATCAGTTTTGGCGGACTCCTGATTAGTTTAATCGGCTTGTGGTATTTCAGAAAGTTTCTGCTTCGGTATTATTCAGATCAGGTGACGGCCTGGCTGCTTTTACTACTGGTAGCCGGAACCAATTACCTCAACTACGCAGGTATTGACACCGGCATGTCGCATACATGGTTGTTTACCTTGTATGTTTTTCTGCTGCTCAATACTGACCTTTTTTATCAAACACACAAGAGAAAATATGCCCTGCGCATCGGATTGATTGTGGGTCTCGTTACACTTACGCGTCCCACAGAAATCATTTCCGTGCTCCTGCCCTTGCTTTGGGGACTGAACAGTCTTAGTATTGGTGACATCCGGAGGCGATGGAAGTTTTTTGCGGATCATAAGGGCGCTTTGCTGTCCGCTGTGCTGATCGCTGCGGCAATCATGATGATACAAAGTGTGTACTGGAAATATGCCAGCGGCGATTGGATTGTTTATAGTTATCAGGATCAGGGCTTCAACTGGTTGCGACCGCATATCAAGCAATATCCGTTTAATTACGAGACAGGATGGATTACCTATTGCCCCATGTTGCTGCTACCCTTCGTCAGCTTGCTGCCTTTTTGGGTAAAGAAGACAAACCGAGTGGCGATCCTCAGCTTTTTTCTTATAAACTTCTACATTGTTTCTGCGTGGAATGTGTGGCAATATGGCGGCAGGGCCATGGTGCAGAGCTATCCGGTTCAGTTTTTCATTTTGGGAGCATTAATAGAACAGGCTATGCGGCGCAACTGGCTGAAGTTGATTCTTTTCCCCGTGGTCGCTTTGTTTTTATACCTGAATATCTGGGTGGTGTATCACTATCACGCCGGTCAGGTAGATCTCAGTTTTGTAACCAAAGAATTTTATTGGCGGTCACTTGGCAGATGGAAGCTTGACCCAGAAATCAATAAACTGAAAGACACGAAGGAAATCTTTACCGGTACAGCCAAAAGCAAAACACTACTTTTTTCTGAAAATTTTGAACGAGACAGCATGGTGGTTTCCGAGACAGCCATTCCGGTAATAGAAGGCAAAGGCGCTTTGCTACTTACGGCCAGTCATCAGGAAAGTCCACACTGGAAGCTGAATTTATCGCCCGGAAAAGCGGGTTGGATGCGTGTGCAGGCTACTTTTCGGATAGATCAGAAAGAATGGGACCATTGGAAACAGGCCCAACTTACCATCGTTTGCCGAAAGGCTGATCAGGAACTCAAGCGAAACATGATCAGAGTACAGCCATTTATGAATGGCTACGATACCCGCATCATTCATCTGGATGCACGTCTGCCGAGTAACTGCGATGCGGTAGAAGTATTTATCTGGAACGCGGAAAGTGGCTTGCCACTGATGGTGGACGATTTGAGCGTGTGGACTTTTGATGAATAACGGCAACCGCAAAGGGACAAAATAACGACGAGCAAAATAATATAATATAAACATTTTTAGAAAAAATCTGAAAAAACTAGTGAATAATCTCCAAAAGCTATAGTTTTGCGGAAAATCTAATTTATGTCATCCTTACGTTTTCCTGCATTACAAGAGTTGGCAGCCGAAGAGCGCAAGATCAGCCATTACAATGGTAAGCGCATTACTTCCATGTTCAACAGCAACGTATTCACCGGTCGTACCATGCGTGAGTACCTGAGCGACGAAGCCTACAAGAGCCTGATGGCCTCCATCAAGGCAGGCGAAAAGATCAACCGCAGGATGGCAGACCAGATTGCGGCGGGCATGAAAGCCTGGGCTGAAGAACGTGGTGTAACACATTTTACACATTGGTTTCAGCCGCTCACCGGCACCACAGCCGAAAAACATGATTCATTTTTTACTATAAAGAGCGACGGCACGGCTATCGAACTTTTCGACGGCGATGCGCTGATACAACAAGAGCCCGACGCTTCATCTTTTCCTAACGGTGGCATACGCGCTACCTTCGAAGCGCGCGGATATACGGCATGGGATCCTTCGTCGCCTGCTTTTATCATGGAGAGCGGCTATGGAAAGACATTATGCATTCCCACTATTTTCATTGCCTACAACGGAGAATCGCTCGACTACAAAGCGCCCTTGCTCAAATCTATTGCCGCCATCGACAAAGCTGCCGTGGATGTATGCCGTTATTTTGACAAAAATGTAGATAAGGTAACGGTTACGCTGGGTTGGGAACAGGAGTATTTTGTGGTGGACGAAAGTCTTGCCAATGCCCGTCCGGACCTTGTAATGTGCGGTCGTACGTTGATCGGTCATGCACCTGCAAAAGGTCAGCAACTGGAAGACCACTATTTCGGTTCTATCCCTGAGCGGGTATTCGCCTTCATGCAGGATTTTGAACAGGAAGCCTACAAGCTGGGGATACCGCTGCGTACACGGCACAACGAAGTAGCGCCCGGACAGTTTGAATGTGCACCCATTTTTGAAGAAGTGAACATAGCGGTAGATCATAACTCGCTGCTGATGGACATTATGAATAAGGTTGCGAAGCGCCATAAACTTAAAGTTCTGCTGCATGAGAAACCCTTTGCCGGCGTAAATGGTAGCGGAAAGCATAACAACTGGAGCATGGCTACCGACACGGGCGTAAACCTGCTGGCTCCCGGCAAAACACCACGCACCAACCTGATGTTCCTCACCTTTTTTGTGAACACCATCAAGGCGGTACATGATTATGCAGATCTGCTTCGTGCAGCTATTGCCTCTGCCAGCAACGACCATCGCCTCGGTGCCAACGAAGCTCCCCCGGCTATCATTTCTGTATTTACCGGCACTTATCTTTCTCAGGTGCTGGACGAAATTGAAGAAAGGGTAAAAGACAAGTTCAGTGAGCAGGACGAAGTAATACTGAAGCTCGACATCCATAAGCAAATACCCGAATTGCTGATGGACAATACCGACCGCAATCGCACGTCGCCTTTTGCCTTCACCGGAAATAAATTTGAATTCCGCGCCGTGGGCTCTTCAGCCAATTGTGCCTCGGCAATGACGGTGCTCAATACCATTGTAGCTGAGACTTTGAAAGGCTTTTCCAAAGACGTGGATGCGCTGATTGAAAAGGGTGAAAAGAAAGAAATAGCCATTCTGCATGTGCTGCGCAACTATATTACTCAGTCGAAAAACATCCGCTTTGAGGGCGATAACTATAGCGACGAATGGGCGGAAGAAGCTGCAAAACGCGGACTGAGCAATTTCAAAACCACGCCCGAAGCGCTGGATGCGCTGGTAACAGAAAATGCTAAGAAGGTGTTTTTCAAAAATGGCATCTACACTGAGCGCGAACTCGAAGCAAGGCACGAGATCATGCTGGAAGAATACATCAAAAAAGTGCAAATTGAGGCGAGAATACTTGGCTACATCTGCACCAACCATATTCTGCCTTCTGCTATCAACTATCAGAATGTTTTGATCCAGAATGTAAAAGGTCTGAAGGAACTGGGACTTGGCGATGATGCCTACCGCTCTCAAATGAATTTGCTGAAAGTAGTGAGCAATCATGTTCAGGAGATCAACGACAATGTGGAAGCCATGATCGAAGCACGCAAGAATGCGAATAATGAAACCAGCTCGCACACACGCGCCAACAGCTATTGCAACAACGTGAAGCCTTTCTTCGACAAGATTCGCTACCACGCCGATAAGCTGGAACTGGTGATCGATGATAAACTGTGGCCCATACCTAAATATCGTGAGATGTTGTTCTTAAGATAAGGCAACGAAATGCAGGCTATCGAAGCCGCTCCGAAAGGGCGGCTTTTTGCGCAGTCATCGGTAAATCAGGAAGCGTCTGTGTTTTGATCGGCACAAAAAAAGCACAGGGTTAGTTTCCTGTGCTTTGAACTTTTTTTGGTGTGGATACTCTAATAGACTTCTCCGTTGGTCTTGTATCGTCTTAGTCGTTTTTCGGCACGCACCAGCTTATCGTGCACCACATTTTTTTCGTGGGGCGTCCAGTAGTCGTCGGCGTCGTATTTGGTGATCGCTTCCTTTATTTTTTCCTGCTCGTCCATGAGTTTATAATACTCGCGTTCTGTGATCTTTCCGCGCTTGTATGCCGACTTGATCACCCGCTCCTGCTGCTTCTGTTTACTCTTGAAATTTTGTGCAGATGCCTGAAATGAAATGGCCAGCAGGGCAATGAAAACTAAGTATAGCTTTTTCATGACCAGTTATTTTGTTTCAGTTTTCCGCAACAATTATGCCTAAAGTTTTATCAGTTCGTCAGTCTTACGGTCGAAGAAATGATAGTGCGTAATGGGTGCATTGTTATCCGTCACCACCTTCACTTTTACCTTATAATTCCAGTACCACTTCCAGATCTGAGAGTTGAAGAAATTTCCCTTGGTAAGGAAGGCGGCCATGATAGGATGTACATGCAATGCAAGGTGGCGGTGACCCTGATTGATAAGATACTTCAGGTCTTTCTCCATATCATCGGCAATCAGAATCGAAGGACCGATCTTTCCGGTTCCCTTGCAGGTAGGGCAAACTTCGGCCGTGCTGATGTTCAGCTCCGGTCTTAGTCGCTGCCGCGTAATCTGCATCAGCCCGAATTTGGAGATAGGCAGGATGGTGTGGCGCGCACGGTCGTTGGTCATAAAACCTTCCATGGCCTCGAGCAACTTCTTTTTGTTGTCGGGCAGCCGCATATCAATAAAGTCGATGATGATGATGCCTCCAAGGTCGCGCAGGCGCATTTGTCGTGCAATTTCCTTTGCAGCTTCCAGGTTGGTAGCCAGCGCATTATGTTCCTGAGAGGCGTCGGCGGCGCGGGTGCCGCTGTTCACATCGATTACATGCAGTGCTTCCGTATGTTCGATGATCAGGTAGGAGCCACTTTCCAGATTTACCGTTTTACCAAAAGACGATTTCACCTGTTTGCTAACGCCATACTGATCAAAAATAGCCTGGTTGGTATTGTGAAATGATACGATATCTTCCTGTTCGGGAGAAATGCGCATCACATATTCCTGCGTATCTTTTACCAGCTTACGATCGTTGATCACTATTTTTTGAAAGCTATCGTTCAGCAGATCGCGCAGAATGGAAGTCGTTTTATCCTGCTCGCTGAGAATGATCTGTGGCGCTTTGGCTCCTTTCAGGTTTTTCTGAATGTTCTCCCACATGCTCGCCAGCTCCAGCATATCCGCATGCAGCTCTGCCGTGTTCTTCCCTTCGGCCGCCGTGCGTACGATCACGCCGAAGTTTTTTGGCTTTATGGCTTCTACAATGCGCTGCAGCCTTTTCCGTTCGTCGGCAGAGTGAATCTTTCGAGAAATGGCTACTACATCGTTGAAAGGCGTCACCACCACAAATCTACCCGGAAGCGATATTTCACAGCTCAGTCTCGGTCCTTTTGAGGAAATGGGCTCTTTAAGGATTTGCACCAGCACCTCAGGTTTTCCGGAGATGACCTCTGTGATTTTTCCGCTTTTGATGATATCGGTTTCGTTGGGAAATTTTCCGAAGTCGCCACCCCAGGATGTATTGCCGTCAATGGATTGCCGGGTGAATTTGAGCAATGATTTAAAATAGGGGCTCAGATCTGTATAATGCAAAAATGCGTCCTTCTCGTAGCCTACGTCCACGAAAGCGGCATTGAGCCCGGGCATCAGCTTTTTTACTTTGCCGAGATATAGATCTCCCACTGCAAACTGATCCTGCGCATGCTCGTAATGTAGTTCTACGAGCTTTTTATCTTCCAGCAGCGCTATTTCTACGCCATCGCCGGAAGCGTTGATAATAAGTTCTTTGTTCATGCTACCGTCTTTTTTCCGTACGCTCCGGCGGGCCATCTGTTCAGGAAAGCCACGGTGCAGGCCTATGCTTGCACAATGACAAAACCTTACACCTCAAGCCATGGTCTCAAACGATGCTAAAGATGTAAGGAAATGTCTGCCAGACGAAAATTCGGAAGGCTGTATTGAGAATTGGAAAAACAGCCAGGGAATATTTTCCCCCGGAACTACTTCTTCTTATGACGGTTCTTTCTCAAACGCTTTTTACGTTTGTGTGTAGCAATTTTATGTCTTTTTCTCTTTTTACCACAAGGCATAACACAGAAATTTAAATAGTTACTTAAAATGTTTTAATATACTCGTCAACATCCTTACTAAATTCAGGATTGTTCATCACTTGTTTGGCATGCTCCAGCAGCTCAATGGCTTTTTGCCGGTCACCCTTATTTTTATAGGCTTCTGCCATTCCCAGCATCGCTTCGATATTGGTAGGGTCGGCCTTTACTACAGTTTCAAAGCGGGCTATTGCCTTATCAAACTGCCCCGATACAATGCCCTGTTGTCCCAAAATCAGGTTTGCAGGTATATTGTCCGGGTGTTTTTGGGTCACATCCCGCAGCAGCATAATGCCCTGCATGGTTTCTCCCGTTCCTATATAACACTCGGCAAGGTTTACTTTCAGGCTGTCGTTTTCCGGGTCAAGCTGTAGTGCGCGGTTAAAGCCTTCGGCAGCCATTTGCCCGCTCCAGAGCTGCACACCTTCTGATGTGGCCTTGCGGGCCTGCTCCAAAAATAATTGGGCTGCAAAATTGAGCTTTTTTTCCGAATTCTCCAACTTGCCTTCTAAAAGGAAATAATAAGCGGCTACCTGAGGCTGATGGTGCTGCAGCCACACCCTTGCCAGTGTATCAAAAACAACAGCCATACGCGAGGAATCGCTTATGGCTGCAAGTTGGTTCTCAATGGTCTTTATTTCTTCTGCAGCATGCGCGGGCAACTGCGTGCGCGCCTGCGAAAGAACAGAGTCGAAAGAGGCTGGTTGGGAGGCATGCGGGCCATTGGCTGCGCCTGCCATAGGTGCCTGAGCACCGTCTTTTTTGGGTGGCACACGGCTCACCCCGAAGTACAAGACTGCTATGAGCGCAATAGCTGCAGCGATGGTGTAATAATGAACCTTACGCAAAAACTTTGATTTTAGTGCGCAAAGGTAGCAAAATCACACGGCTGCATCGCCTGCTATTGTTCAATAAGGTCGGCTTCGCTGTGCTCAACCAGTTCGTGCTTCGATTCTTTTACGGCCTGCACAAATTCTTTTGCCGGCTTAAAAGCAGGAATGAAATGTTCGGGTATCTCTACGGCCACATTCTTTTTGATGTTGCGGCCAATCTTTGCAGCTCTCTTCTTGAGGATAAAGCTGCCAAATCCGCGTACATATACCGGTTCTCCCTCAATCAGTGAAGTTTTTACTTCTTTGAAGAATGCTTCAAGAGCCACCAGGATGTCCACTTTAGGAATTCCGGTTTTTTCAGCAATGCTGCTTACCACGTCGGCTTTTCTCATAAAGGCTTTTTTAAAATTTTAAATGAATAATACAGTGAAACAAAAAATAGTGGATCATAAACCGAAAAAGCCGGCTTAGAAACCTTTAGCTGTGGGACGGCAAAAAAACCGTACCGCGCAAAGGTATAACAACAACCAGACCATACCATAATATATTGCCAAAGCGGTCAGATTTTGTTTTTCGCACCCGGCGTTTTTTTGCTTCGCACACGCGCTATTCCGCTTGCAGCAAGTGTTTTCCGGTGTTTAACGTTTTTTGATTACTATTTCGTATTTCTAAGCTTCTGATTTAGTGCCCTTTAAGCGGCATATGCAAATAACGTGTATTTGTGGTAATATTTGCCCAAGTTGTTTCTCTGCACTCTATATATATGTGGAAACAGCGTTGCGTAAATTCCTCATTTGTTTAGGGAAAATACATCCGTTTTTCAACAAAAAATCCTTACACGGCAGGTCGTACTTTTGCCGCAAAAAATATCCGCAATGGGAGTAGTTGAAAAGCGAAGGGCCGTGGCTATCTGGCTGTTGACTGGTGTTTTCATGATCATCGTGCAGGTACTATTGGGCGGTGTCACCCGGCTCACGGGCTCCGGATTGTCTATGACCAAATGGGATCCTATCATGGGTTGGATCCCGCCGCTCAACCTGCAGCAGTGGAACAAAGCCTTCGATGGCTACAAGCATATTGCTCAGTACAAATACCTTAACGCAGACTTCACGCTCTCCGATTTTAAGTTCATATTTTTCTGGGAATGGCTGCATCGGCTGTGGGCACGCCTATTAGGTGTGGTGTTCGCCACAGGGTTCATTTATTTTTTGGTCAAAAAATATTTCGACCGCGACATGGTTGTTCCCTTCCTGATCCTTTTCCTACTCGGTGCCCTGCAGGGTGCTATCGGGTGGATTATGGTTGCGAGCGGATTGAACGATACGGATTTGTATGTAAGTCACATCAGGCTGGCGGCACACTTCATAGCGGCGCTTGTCTTGCTTTGCTATACCCTTTGGTTTGCCCTGCGGCTGCTGGTGCCGGAAGGTCGTCGCCTGCAAGACGATCGCCTGCGGCGGTTCACACTCATCGTTATCGTAGCGCTGGGCCTGCAACTTGTTTATGGTGCCTTTATGGCGGGACTTAAGGCGGCGCCCTTTGCTCCTACCTGGCCGTCTATCAATGGTGTTTATCTGCCTGCCAGCCTCGCCACCAAAAGCTGGATCAATGATCAGGTCAACGTTCAGTTTTGGCACCGGCAACTGGCTTATCTGTTGGGTACGTTGCTTATTTTTTGGTTTGCAGCCGCCACCCGCGCATCCCGGTCACAGCCGCAGGCCCTGCTTACGGCTGCCCGCTGGTATCCGCTGGCGCTGGTGCTGCTGCAAATTGTTCTGGGTATCCTCACCGTGCTGCATGCACCCAAAATGATGGCCAGCCGCTTTGGCAGCTACGAATTGCTGGCAGAAGCTCATCAGTTGGTGGCCATGTTTCTGCTGGTAGCGTTGGTGATAAATTATTACGGGCTAAAAAGGATTAGCGACTAAAATTCAACTTAATTGTCACTAAAATATTTTTGAAAACAAAAAAAAGTTTTCTTAATTTACTTCCGTTCCTTACCTTAAAGATGATACCGTATGAACTCCTCATTCGTTTCGCTGCGATCTTTCGTTTTGACTTCCGGTAGCACGCCGTTTTTGAAGCACCGAGTCCCAGTAGTTTTTAAACCAGCACTTTTTTTAACAACTCCTTGTCTTTGCCATTAAATTCCCTAAATTTATAGCCCAACTACCCACGTGGTGGCAGTTGTCTATTATAGAATCGTTAAAAAGTATTTTTTCTCCATAAAGCACAATTTATTATGAAGAACAAGTTTACCCTGAGGCTGCTAATGCTGTTGGCACTTCCCCTGTTATTTTATTTCCCTGCAAATGCTCAGTTCAACTGGGCGCAGACTGATTCCTTTCGCCACGGCGGACCCGGTGTTAACGGATCCGGTGGATCTGCAGGCTGGGGAGAAGAATTATATAATGACAACGCCCGGAATTTTACAACTATCCCTCCCTACGGCACAAGTCAAGCCGGCGAATTTACTTTTGTTAGTAATAATGGATGGATTAAATCATGGTGGGACTTTGCTGCAACGGTAGGATACATTGACAAGGTGGTTTTTTACAAAAATGACCGCCCAATGTTGAGCTGTATGATGCTTCATTGGAACGGAGCTACGTGGGATACTGTTACTATTCGGCACCATGGCGTGGAGACAGACGTTTACTATGAGACTTCAAACAATGTGGTTGATTCTTTTGACATTGTAGGTTGCAAACATCATAACCATTTGGCCAACACAAGCCCAACACCAAATGGTTCGATAGAAATTTTCCCATCAACAATAGGAAATGCTGTTGACACCATCATGTTTGTAAATATTGATGCCGGGCAAAACACAACTGCAAGTTTTAGAGAAATTCAATTTTGGAAGCGAAGTGGTTGCACGGGTGTCGGAACGGCGCAGATTGTGGCTGGCTTCGGGGACAATCCACCAACTGCCGCTCCAACAATTAATATTTGTCCGGGGTATGACGTTTATTTTCATGCTAGTTCAAATTGGACTGATACCGGTCACCGCTATCAATGGCAAATAAAAGTTCCTCCGGCAACGACTTTTTCGAACATCCCCGGCGAGATTGGGCCCGGATATGTTTTTAATAACAGTTTTAATGCTACGGTACGACTAATAGACAGTTGTGTCACCGGTGGCGGCCCTGCGTTAATAAGTAATGAAATTGCAGTAAACGTTTCGCAGAATTACTACAGCTATACCAACACTGGCTATTTGATGACTTTTGATAATGCCTGGGTTAGTAGTAGTTGTTTACCTGCACCGTTTGCTCGTGACCTGCCAGATATGTATTGGTCAAATTCCCCGCCTTATGGAACTAACACATGGAGAATTGATACCGCTAACACGGGAACGTCCGGTTGGACTAGCTCTACAGCAACCGGCAATTTTAACACGGCAAAAAACGCTGCTTGTATCCCCTATGGAGTGGTGCGCCCAGCTGCTACACGTTATGCCGCACGTCTCCATACAGCCGGCTTAAGTTTCCTGCCGGGTTCAACAGGAAATCTGGATTTGCATGTTGACTTTAGTGGTGTTACCGCAAACAAGGCGATGTATTTTTACTACACGAACACCAACCCGTTCAATTATGATTCGTTAAACGTACTGCTATCTACAAACGCAGGACAAACGTGGACCAAACTGGGAACCTTTGATACATCCGCGACATTTAAGAAAAGAATGGTGCCGATTCAGTCGAACTCTGCACAGACGATCGTACGATTCCAAGGCATAAAAGTTGGTTCGGAAAGCTCCGATATCGGACTTGATAGTGTCTTTATCGCACCACCATGTAACGGAACTCCAACTGCTGGGAATATCAAGCCACATTATGCTATGTCCAACAAAACGGTAACAGTGTGTGCTGGTGCTACGATTGACCTAACCACACTTGGGGCCACAGTGGGGGGGGATTTGATCTATGAATGGCAGCAGAATACAAATGGCGTGAGCTGGACACCAGTAAACGGTGGTATCGGATCTGATAATTTGTTTTTTGTAACGCCACCCATTTATGATACTGTACAATACCGTCTTGCTTTGAAGTGTGGAGCTAGCGGAACCGTTGTTTACTCTGATACACTTACTGTAAACATTTCAGGGAACGGTCCTAGTTACGCATCGTTACCATACAGGCAAAACTTTGAAAGTTGGGGTACAGCTTGCAGCCCTGGCGATGTTCCGCTTTCGGCAAACAACGTTATCAACTGGGCAAACGGTCAATCCAGCGGATACGTAGTGTCGAACGTACCTACTACGAGCAAGGGTAATGCATCCTGGAGAATTGAGAATAACTCAAGCACTACTTCGAATTGGAGCAATATAGGTGTAGGCCTTTATTCGCCACCATCGGCCAGCTTATTACATTCTGCACGCTTCCACTCTAACGGGGCATGGTATAATCAGAAGGGCAACCTGGATCTTCTGTTTAATGGAAGCTCCGTGAACGGTCCTAAAGAAGTTCGATTCTATTACATCAATACGGGTGGTTTTGACTCGTTGCAGGTGTATTATTCTTCTGATGCTGGTAATAACTTCGCGAAGCTGGGAGGATATAAGACAAATAATGGCTGGACCCAATATACCGTTCAGGCGCCATGCAGTACACCAAATTGTGTGATTCGATTTCAAGGATCTGGTTCCTACGGCGACCAATCCGACATCGGGCTTGACAGTGTTACGGTTACCAACCCTTGTAATGCAATGCCAAATGCGGGTACACTTTCCTTCGCCAATCCTTGCCCCGGTGCCACCTTTACGCTTAGCCTGACGGGCAATTCAAACTCGGGTGGTCTCGTGTACTATTGGGAAAAATCAACAGACAGCATTTTCTGGTCTTCAGTTTATCCTGTGGGTCAAAACGATACCACCAAGACTTTCTTTACCACTAATATTTCGCAGAACACCTGGTTCCGTGTACGGGTAAAATGTCTGTACACCGGTCAGGAGTCTATGACCGTGCGGCAGATAAAAGTTGCTGAATTCTATTATTGCTACTGTGGTGCCACCGCAACTTCCAGTGCGGGTGCTGATATCGGTAATGTAAACATCAAACGCTTGCCGGCGGGTACCAACCTCCTGAACAACGGAACGGCAACGCCACAAAACAACAACGGAACGGCTATTGGAACTTATTCCGATTTCCGTGTGGGTAACCCCAACGGCGGAGTAACACCTTTGTACAATCCTCAGCCTTCGCACTATCCCACACCGATCTATCACGATACCAGCTATACGCTGCTCGTATCTCAGATCAACAGCGGTTCATTTACGCCCTCTACCGTAACGGTATGGATCGATACCGATCGCAACGGTTTCTTCGACAACGACGAAATCTTCCTGCAGCAAACTACTTCCATCACTTCTCTGCCGCCTCAGCGTGTGGACGTGACGTTTGCCTTGCCGCCTTCTACACCGGTGGGTATTACCGGTATGCGCGTGATGCTGGAGCAGGGATCGAATGTGACGTCTGTGCCTTGCGGACCGATTGCCAATGGAGAGGTGGAGGATTATCTGATAGAAGTGCGTGATCACCCGTGTACGGGTCCGGCTTCGGCAGGTATTGTTGAGCAGAGTGATACTACGGTCTGCGTAAACTATACGGTGAAGCTTACGGACACTACCCACGCCACCAAACAATATGGCCTGAGCTATGTATGGCAATATTCACCCGACAGTAACAGTTGGGCCGACATTGCCGGGTCTGCCGGCAAGGATACGGTAAGCTCCATCATCACGGCGCAAACCTATTACCGCGTGCGCATGGTTTGTCTCGTTACCTTCGATACCGTGTACAGCAATGTGGTAAAAGTGGCCATCAACCCGCCTTATGCTTGTTATTGCTATAGCCTGGCTAATGGTGGCACAAAAGATACCAGCGATATCGGCGCCGTTACCTTTGCCAATTTCTATACCGCACCGCAAGGTCCGCATCTGCAAAACCAATGGGCGATAGAAGCGCGTACGGACTGGACCAAACTTGATACCCTGCACCTTTGGGTGGATACCACTTATCAGTTGCTGGTCTATCATACCATGAAGTCGGTGACGCACGGTGATGCCAAGATAACCCTGTTCATGGATCTTAACAGCGACCTGCAATACAACACCGGACCAGGCACCACCAATGAAAGATTGTGGACGGGATATACTACATCAACTTACTTTACGGTGATAGACAGCATCACGATTCCCCATTATGCCTTCCCCGGTGTGCTGACCGGTATGCGCATCATCCTTAACAATGATACAGGTCCCAATGTGCCTTCCGACAGCGCCTGCGGGCCGTATGTATCCGGTGAAACCGAGGACTATGTAGTGATGTTCCATGATCCGCTGCATCCATGGCCGATCAACGTAGGAGTGCAAGACCCGTCTAAGGTTTCGATCTTCAGGGTGTATCCGAATCCGACAACAGGAACGGTGAACGTGAATTTTGAGGCCACAAGAGATGTGGAGGAAGCTACGATAACCGTGACCAATGTAACAGGTCAGGTAGTGCTGCGTAAGGCCTTTGCACACCCCGGAAAATCCTTGAATGAAAGCCTCGATCTTACACATGTAGCCGCCGGCGTTTACATTGTAGAACTGAAGGCTGATGACGAACGTAAGATGAATAAACTGATCGTGCGGTAACGCAAGAATCTAACCTAAAGAAAATGGGCTGCAGACGCAGTCCATTTTTTTTGTGGGCGGGCAAAAAAGATGACAAAAATTTAACGATTTGGTTTCAGAAAGTCAAGCCGCCTACCATAAAAATTACACCCACAAGGGAGTGGAAAACTTCGTGAATCGCCGGGATTTATTGCCGGAAAAGGCTTTAGCAATTTATCCACAGACGGCTGGATAAATATTAGATGTTCGCTTCAAGGGGTTTGATATTTTCGTATGCTCTCGTTTGAGAAAATACTGCATTAACTAACTCCAAAATATACTTTTTTATGAGCGCTAAAACAAAGTCAAAAGGCAATGGCCTTTCCTTTAAGCGTCACTATACGCGTGATGGTGTAAGTCCCTATGACATGTTTGAATACGATTACCGGACATCGGTGATTCGTAATCCGAATGGTGAAAAGGTGTTTGAAATGACCGATGTGGAAGTACCCCGCCATTGGTCGCAGATAGCCACCGACATTCTGGCCCAGAAATATTTCAGAAAGGCCGGTGTGCCGCAGCCTGATGGCACTACAGGTCGCGAGACCTCCATAAAGCAGGTAGCTCACCGTCTTGCCGACTGCTGGAAAGGATGGGGAGAACGTTATGGTTATTTTGCCAGTGCAGAAGATGCCCGCGTGTTTTATGAAGAGCTGGTGTACAGCATCCTGTACCAAAGCTGCGCACCCAATTCCCCGCAATGGTTCAATACCGGTCTGTTTAGCAGCTACGGTATAGACGGTACGCCGCAGGGTCACTTTTTTGTAGATCCGGAAACCGGTAAGCTGGAGCGCTCGAAGAATGCCTATGAACGTCCTCAGCCTCATGCCTGCTTCATCCTTAGTGTAGATGATGATCTGGTGAACGAAGGTGGCATTATGGACCTTTGGGTGCGGGAAGCCCGCATTTTTAAGTACGGTTCCGGTGTGGGCACCAACTATTCCAATATCCGTGCTGAAGGTGAAAAACTGAGTGGTGGCGGCACCTCCAGCGGACTGATGAGCTTTTTGAAGATAGGGGACCGCGCTGCCGGCGCCATAAAGAGCGGTGGCACCACAAGGCGAGCTGCGAAGATGGTTTGCCTGGACCTCGACCATCCTGAGGTAATTGACTTCATAGACTGGAAAGTAGAAGAAGAGAAAAAGGTGGGCGCGCTTATTGCCGCAGGCTATGCTTCGGACTACGAAGGCGAGGCTTACCGCACCGTTTCCGGTCAGAATTCGAACAACTCCGTTCGCATTCCCAACGAGTTTTTCCGCCGTCTTACCAATAATGAAAACTGGGACATGACCGCTCGTACAGACGGACGTACCATGAAATCCATTCCCGCAAAGGAGATGTGGGAGAAGATTTCTTATGCGGCCTGGCGTTGTGCAGATCCCGGCACCCAATACGATACCACCATCAACGAATGGCATACCTGTCCGGAAGGAGGCAAGATCCGGGCTTCGAATCCATGTTCAGAATACATGTTCCTCGATAACACTGCCTGCAACCTGGCTTCACTCAACCTTCGCCGCTTCTTCAATGAGGCAGACAATAGTTTTGACGTAGGAGGCTTCGAATATATGACCCGTCTTTGGACCGTAGTGCTCGAAATTTCCGTACTCATGGCTCAGTTTCCCTCACCGGAAGTAGCTCAGCTTAGCTACGACTACAGGACACTGGGTCTGGGCTATGCCAACCTGGGATCGATGCTGATGGTCAGCGGCATTCCTTACGATAGTGAGGAGGCCCGGGCGATAGCGGGAGCCATCACGGCAATCATGAACGGTGTGGCTTATAAAACTTCTGCGGAAATGGCCCGCGCCCTCGGTGCCTTCCCCCGATACGAAGAGAACAAAAAGCACATGCTCCGCGTGATGCGCAATCACCGTGCTGCGGCTTATGATGCCAGCGAAGCCTACGAAGGACTGGAGACAAAACCGATGGGCATCAATGCGAAGTATTGTCCGGACTATTTGCTGAAAGCCGCTACCAAAGCATGGGACGACGCTGTGAAAATGGGCGAGGAATATGGTTATCGCAATGCACAGGCAACGGTGATTGCTCCTACGGGTACTATAGGCCTGGTGATGGATTGCGACACCACAGGCATAGAACCCGACTTCGCTCTGGTGAAGTTTAAAAAGCTTTCCGGTGGAGGATATTTTAAGATCATCAACCAGTCTATACCCGCTGCACTTAAGAATCTTGGATACAAAGACCATGAGATAGATGCTATTGTGAAACATGCTAAAGGACATGGCACCTTTGCGGGTGCACCTTTCATCAACCATCAGAGTCTTAGCGAAAAAGGTTTTATTGCCGAGGAACTGAAAAAGCTGGATACCGCTGTAGAAAGCGCCTTCGAAATTGGTTTTGTGTTCAACGCTTATACCCTGGGTGAGGAATGCATGCAGCGTCTGGGATACACAGCAGAACAATATTATGCACCCGACTTCAATTTGCTGGAAGAACTGGGCTTTAGCGATGAAGAAATAGACGCCGCCAATGACTATGTATGTGGTACAATGACGGTAGAAGGCGCCCCCTACCTTAAAGAGGAGCATCTGCCCGTATTTGATTGTGCAAATAAATGCGGAAAGAAAGGCCAGCGTTACATTCATCCTCACGGACACATCCGTATGATGGGAGCTACACAACCCTTTATTTCCGGCGCCATCTCCAAGACCATCAACCTGCCACATGAGGCTACGGTAGAGGAAATTAAGGATTGCTATTTCCTGAGCTGGCAATTGGGCATTAAAGCCTGTGCTTTGTACCGTGATGGTTCCAAGCTTTCGCAACCGCTAAGCAATAAGAGCGATAAGAAGAAGAAAAAAGCCGAAGAGACCGAGTCCACCATAGCCGCCGAAACAGCTTCTCAAATCGTAGATATGGGCCAGCTCACTATTAATGAACTGCTGGAAGAAGTAAACAAGCGCGTGCAGGCAAGCCCGGATACCCAACTGAAGCGCGAGCTCAGCCGGATAGTAGAACGCAAGCAACTGCCGGCGAAACGCAGGGGCTATACTTTTAAGGCAAAAGTGGGCGGCCAGCCTTTGTTCGTACGCACAGGCGAATATGGCGATGGAACATTGGGAGAGATTTTCCTCGATATGGCCAAAGAAGGAGCAACGATGCGGAGCCTGATGAACAGCTTTGCCATAGCCGTGTCCGTAGGTCTGCAGTATGGTGTACCGCTCGAAGAGTTTGTGGACAAGTTTACCTTCACCCGTTTTGAGCCTTCGGGTGTGGTGGATCATCCCAACATCAAATCATCAACATCGGTTCTCGACTTTATTTTCCGCTTGCTGGCTTATGAATATCTGGATCGTACAGACCTGGTTCATGTGCCCGACCCCGAAAGGCTAAAGCCCCAGGAAGAAGCGACGCATCAGGAACTATCTCAGGTACGGATTACCGCACCGGCACAGAAGCCCAAAGCACAGACCGCCCCTCGTCCTGTAGGAGCCGCTGCGCCGCATGCTGCAGACGTAAAGAAAATGATGGGTACCAGCGCTGACGCACCTGCATGCCGCAACTGTGGAAACATTACCTTGAGAAACGGCACCTGCTACATGTGTCCCAACTGTGGCACGACTACAGGCTGCAGTTAAAATATTAAGTAACCATTAGCCTCACAACTACAAGCCGTCTCCGCGAAGGGACGGCTTTTTTCATCCGGATTAGCCTGGCATTAAATACCGTTCTAAGTCTTCTACATATACGATACTTCCCTAACTTCAAGCCTCATTCAAACCGGTTACACCATGAAGACAAACTTACGCCTCCTCTTTTTACTCATTATTGTGTTTTCCCAAAAACCGCTGCGGGCTCAAACGCCCACGGTCGGGCTTTTTCTGAATTCACCTCAGTCCTACAACGGTTATACCTTGTTTTCCGGGTACATGGGCGATACTCTGTATCTGATCAACAACTGTGGCAAACTGGTAAAAAAATGGCACAGCAATTTTCGCTCGTCCCGCAATCCTGCTTACCTGACGCCAAACGGCGAGATCGTTTATGCCGGAAAAATATCGCAGGATTTTAACTCCGGAGCAGGGCTGCTCGAGCGTCAGGACTGGAACGGCAATGTTGTGTGGAGCTATAAGATAGCAGATACCCAGCAGTGCGCCCATCATAGCTTTATGTTGATGCCCGGGGGCAACCTGCTTGTAACGGTATGGGAAAAGAAATCGCCCGCCGAACAAATCGCTATGGGTCGCAATCCCGCTGCCGCCATAGGGCCCCTCTGGGTAGATAAGATTGTGGAGCTAAAACCTATCGGCAGCGACTCTGCCCAGATCGTCTGGGAATGGAAGCTTTGGGATCACCTTATTCAGAATCTGGACCCGCAACTTCCCAACTTTGGCGACCCGAAGATGCACCCGGAGCTAGTGGACATCAATCTGCTGCCGGGCACGCTCAACTCATGGGCGCACGTCAACAATGTAGATTACAACCCGGAGCTGGATCAGGTCATGATTAGTTGCCGCAACTTCAATGAGCTGTTTATCATCGACCATACCACCAGCACCGCAGAGGCGGCCGGACATAGCGGCGGTCATTCACAGAAAGGTGGCGATCTGCTATACCGCTGGGGTGATGCGGAAAACTATCATTTGGGAACCCCGCAAGACCAGAAGCTTTTTCATCAGCACGATGCCCACTGGATACCCGCAGGCCTTCCGGGCGCCGGCGACATTATGATCTTCAACAATGGTGAGGGTAGAAGCGGTCCAAAATACTCGACCGTAGAGATCATTCATCCACCCCTGCTTGCCGACTCCAGTTATGTGCAGCAGGCCAATGTACCCTTTGGCCCGTCTGCTTCGTACTGGACGTACCCTTCTGCACCCGACACCGCATTTTATTCACAGACACAGGGTAGCGCACAAAGAATGCCCAATGGCAATTTCCTGATCGCGGAATCGAATACCGGAGATTTTCAGGAAGTGGATGCTATGGGTGTGCTTGTATGGCGCTATGTGTCTCCGGTAAATCTGCCGAATATCAATACTCAGGGGCACCCTCCCGGCGACAATGCAGTCTTTAAGATTCGCAGATACTATGCCAGCGACAGCGCTTTCATGGGTGAAACACTCGTGGCCGGCGACCCCATCGAAATCGGCCCCTATCCTTACAACTGTACTATTGTGCCCGTGGATGTTAAGGACATAGCTGCGGAAAGCGAGTTCGCGGTGTTCCCCAACCCGGCATCTACAGAAATTTCTATAAGCTTCAGGTCCGCAACTCATCAGTCTGTTGTGCTGCGTCTTACCGATGTTTCCGGCAGGATAGTCAGGAATATAAAAATGAACGCTACGGTGGGTAACAACCGCTATGAGATGCCGCTCGAGGGTCTCCGCGCCGGAGTTTATATTTTGCAGCTCAATACCCCTTCTTCTGCAAGATTTAGAAAAGTGGTGCTGCAATGATGGGGTGCTGCAATGATTTTTTGAAGCTGTCTGAAAATGGCAGCTTTCTTTTTTTAGCTTTATATTCTTAAAAATCATTGATAATATGGGATTTATCATTCTCGGGGTAATGGCGCTGATAGCGGCCATCGTTCTTTCGAAAACCAATCCCCGCCTCACAGCCTTCACCAGGCCACTGAGGGCAGCGGCTTTTATTCTTATAGCATTGGGCATACTTGTTGCCTGCATTGTGCAGATCGACGCCGGCTACATCGGCGTGCAGAAGCTGTTTGGAAAGGTACAGTCGAACGTATTGTATAGCGGGCTGCATTTTATCAATCCCCTGGTAGATGTGGAAGACATTGACACCCGAACCCAGAACTACACGATGAGTGGGGTACATGATGAAGGCACCCAGCAGGGTGATGATGCCATACGCGTACTTACAGCCGATGGGCTTGAAGTAACGATAGACCTAACGGTGCTGTATCGCGTTATACCTTCGGATGCGCCACGCATTATCCGTGAGACAGGTATGGATTTCAGAGACAAGATCGTTCGTCCGATTTCCCGCACTTTTATACGGGATAATGCTGTGTACTACGATGCTGTGGCGTTATACTCTACTCGGCGCGATGAATTCCAATCGCGCATTTCCAAAAGCATTGAGTTAGCCTTTAAGAAACGCGGGCTTTTTCTCGAGAATCTTCTCGTTCGTAACATTACCCTTCCTGCCTCTGTGAAGAATGCCATTGAAGCCAAAATCAATGCGGAACAGGAAGCACAGAAAATGCAGTTTGTCTTGCAGAAAGAAAAGCAGGAGGCCGAGCGAAAAAGAGTAGAAGCACAGGGTATGTTCGACTATTAGCTCATTATCAACTTGATCCTCACAGACTTGCTGTTTCAGTATGAACAGATTATGGTGTTGATAGCGTTTGCGGCATCGGACAATGCAAAGATCATTATGCTGGGAAAAAACACTCCGGTAATTTTGGATGGTAAATGAAGACCCCAGTAACTTTTCTGACCTGCTGTGTGCTGATGATTGTTGCCGCCTGCGGCGACGGCAATAGCCGGCGCCAAAGTACAACAGCTACGGCAACTGCCGCCGCACCGGATACAACCGCGCCCCGGTATTATTACAAGCGTTTTGAAGGCACCATTGCGGGCAAGCCTGTAGTGCTGCATCTTCATAAAACAAACGACGGGTATGAGGCCATTTATTACTACCTGCACGTGGGCCAGTGGCTGACGCTCAATGTAGACAGCATAACAGGCGACACGGTAATTTTTTCGGAATATCCCTCCGGGGCGGCCTACTTCAACAACGATGCTGCAGCAACGCTCCATCTTGCTTTATCGGACCACACGGCAAAGGGTAGCTGGCACAGTGCAGACGGTAGAAAACAGTTTGCTGTGGCGCTGCAGGAACAATACCCGGCGGGGAGTGAGCAGTTTGACACGCACTACTATTTTGATTCGCTGGTCGCATTTCCGTCGGTGAAAGAATCGCCGGTGGCTACGAGCAGTTGTTACGCATTAGAAGCACACGAAAACGCCTGGCTCAATACCCAATTACACAAGATGCTGGATTTTTCTCCCGATCAGTCGCTGGCGGAGGGATTTAAACAATGGACCTCCAAATATTTTGATGAATACCGGTCAGGGCTGCCCGAAGCACCCGACTCAGTTGAGTTTATGAATTCATGGTCGTGGGGCATAGCGCGACAACTGTTCGTTCGTTACAATGAAGGGAATCTGCTCGTGCTGGAACAAGACGGGTGGGATTATTCCGGTGGTGCACACGGAAATTTCGGAAGCAGTTTTGCTTGTCTCGACCTTGAAGCTAAGAAGCAGCTCGCTTTGTCGGACTTGCTGACGGCCGATTCTGCCACCTTACAGCCTATTGTCGAAAAGTATTTTGTGCAACAATATGAACTTGCCGGGAAGCCGCTCACCGAGCTGCTCTTCGATGAGCATCTTGCGCTGACGGAAAACTTCTACATTACGGGCGCCGGCATAGGCTTTTTATACAACCCTTACGAAGTGGCTGCTTATGCTGTAGGGCAGATCAATGTTTTTGTACCCTTTACTGCCTTGCGCCCTTACCTAACGCCCTGGGCGAGGCAACGCATGCATCTGCAATAGGCGCCCGCCGGTGAAAACAACTTTGCTTTACTATGAAGAACCTGAAAATTTTTGTTGTGGTGCTGAGCCTGTTGGGTCATGATTGCCAGGGTCAAAGCATACCGCCGACCTATCCAAAAAACTATTTTCGTAATCCGCTGAACATTCCCATCCTGCTGGCGGGGAACTTTGGCGAATGCAGACCTAATCATTTTCATAGCGGTATAGACATTAAGACAAACGGAAAAGAAAATCTTCCTGTACATGCGGCGGCCGATGGCTATGTGTCCCGCATCAAGCTGGAAAAAGGTGGCTTTGGTCATGCTATCTACATTACTCATCCCAATGGCTACACCACGCTCTATGCTCATCTTAACCGGTATTTTCCTGCCCTGCAGCAATACGCAGAAGATAAGCAATACGAGCTGCAAAGCTGGGCAATAGATCTCAGTCTCCCTGCCGGCCAGTTTCCGGTAAAGAAGGGACAGCAGATAGCCTGGAGTGGAAATACAGGAGCTTCTACTGCGCCGCATCTGCACTTTGAAATAAGGGATACGAAAACAGAGCATCCGCTCAATCCGCTACTGTTTGGATTTGACGTTAAAGACGATGTAGCACCGGTGCCCCAGCAACTATCTTTTTATGCGTACGGGACCAGTATCTACGATCAGCAACCCACGCTGGTCACACTTCGGCGCGATGGAGATCATTATACCAGCACTCAGCCGGTAGTAATGCTGCCCTCCGGCGACGTGGGCATGGGTGTGCTGGTCAACGACTTTATGAATGGAAGCCACAATACCCTGAACTTCTACACAGCACAGTGGTGGCTCGACGATACTTTGATGGGGTCCATCCGGCTCGATAATATTGGCTACGATGTAACCCGGTATCTGCATGCTTATGTTGACTATAAGCTTAAGCGCGAAACAGGTAAATGGTATCAATTGCTTTTTCAACTCCCCGGCAACCAACTGGATGTGATCTATCCCTGGCTGAACAACCGCAAAGGGAGAATGAATATTGAGGATGGCAGGACACATAAAGTAAGTATAGGGCTGGTGGATGCATCGGGCAATAAGACCTCCTTAGAACTGATGGTGAAGAAAGATGGTGATCTGCAGCCCGCTGCCTGCACTAAGAAGTTCGAGGCCCGCAAACCCAATGAACTCAACGACCCCAACATCCGCTTTGGCCTGAACGATCTGAGTCTGTACGATGATTTTTGTTTTCATCTGGATGTGAGGCACGACCCTGAAAGCTTTTCCGACCGCTATGGGGTAGGCAATAGTGACGTACCGGTGCACAGCTACTTCGACCTGAACATAAAGCCCAATAAGATTGTTCCGTTCGAGCTCAGAGATAAAGTAGTGATGATGTACAGTGATGGAAAATCGGAAGACGGAACCGGTGCGACTTTCGATAATGGATGGTATCAGTCCCGGCAACGAAAGTTTGGAACTTTTTGGTTGACGGCTGATACGGTAGCACCGGTGATTATAGCGCTGCAAAAGCCGAACGCCAACCTTTCTAAAGCCAAGCAATTGCGCTTCTCGGTGAAAGAAGGCATGACCTCCGTAAAAAAATTTACAGCCTTGCTCGATGGCAACTGGCTTTGTTTTGAGCCCCGCGGACAAATCTTTTTTTACAATTTCGACGAGCACTGTAAAAAAGGGAAACACAGGCTTGTAGTAACTGCGGAAGATGAAAACGGAAACAGCCGTACGCTTGTTTATAATTTTACACGATAATTGATTGCCGTTATGAAACTCAAAAAAGGCTCTAAAGCACCAGCATTTACTGTAAAAGATCAGGATGGAAATGAGGTATCGTTGAAAGACTTTTCCGGAAAGAAAGTGGCTTTATATTTTTACCCAAAGGACAATACGCCGACATGCACCGAGCAAGCCTGCAATCTGCGCGATAACTTTTCGGCGCTGAAAAAAAAGGGCATTGTAGTACTCGGCGTGAGTGCCGATACAGAAAAAAAGCACAAAAACTTTGAAACAAAATTCTCGCTGCCTTTTCCCTTGCTTGCCGATGTAGATCATAAAATAATAGAAGCCTATGGCGTGTGGGGAGAGAAAACACTCTTTGGCAGAAAATATATGGGTATCCTGCGCACCACCTTTCTCATCAATGAACAGGGGAAAATTGATCATATCATTGACGATGTGAAGGCGAAAGACCACAGCGCTCAAATCCTCAGCGCCTGGAATTTGTAAAGCCCGTACTTTAGCGGCAGTTTTTACTCAGGCATGCGCAAGATCATCGGGCTGTTAAAGAAGTATTATCAGGAGCATTTCAGCCTGAGTTACTTTGTGCCCGTATTCCTGTTTACTGCGCTGCTTATCTTCATCAACTACAAAGTTGGTTTCGAGCGCAACTACATTACCCGCGAGGGGCACGATGGCAAACGCTTTCTGCTGTATGTAGCCATGTATTTCGTTTCTTTTGGCGGTGCCTATCTGCTTTATCTTTTCAGCAAAAAAGACCGTTGGATATTGCGTTCGTGGAAGCTTTGGGCGATGATACTTTTCACCGTACTGATTTTTTCTTTCCGCTGGTGGTTTTATCAGTACAATGCATTCGTGTATGCGCATGTTCCCATTCTGTATCAGAACATCGTAATTAAATACATCATCAACCTGTCGGGCTTCATCTGGTTATTTATTCCCTGTGCCGTCTATTGGTTTTTTGTGGATAGAAAGGAAATGCCGCTGTATGGATTTCATGCCAAAGGTGTAGTACTTCGACCATATTTTTTTCTGGTGTTGCTGATGTTGCCGCTCATTGCTGCCGCAACTACCCAAAGCGATTTTCTGGAGACCTATCCGCGGCTACTTCATACAGGTCTGCCACGTGCGGGAACAAAAAATGTGATACTCAATCTGATTTATGAACTCTGTTATTCTATAGACTTTGTCAACACCGAGTTCTTTTTCCGTGGATTTATCATTCTCGCCTTCGCGCGCTTTGCTGGTCCGCGGGTCATATTGCCCATGTGTGTTTTCTATGTAGCCATCCATTTTGAAAAGCCCCTGGGCGAAACCATCAGCTCCTTTTTTGGCGGTTGGCTGCTGGGCATTCTGGCCTATGAAACCCGCAGTATCTATGGCGGTGTGATTGTACATCTCGGCATTGCGCTGATGATGGAAGTCGTGGCACTTGCGGCACATATGATCAAGTTTGGCGTATTGCTGTAGGCATTTTCGTCGCAAATTCATGCTCCCTTTACTGTAAGGGGATTTTTTTACTTTTACCCACAATTAAGCAGATATATTTCATGGCTCACCAAATATTACAAGGAAAGAAAGGAATCATTTTCGGCGCGCTCGACGAACGTTCTATAGCCTGGAAAACGGCGCAGCGTGTGGTGGCGGAAGGCGGACAGATCGTCCTCTCGAATGCACCCATTGCCCTGCGTATGGGAAAGATCAATGAACTAGCAAAGGAATGCAATGCACAGGTGATACCTGCTGATGCCACATCGCTCACCGACCTGGAAAGCCTTTTTGAAAAGAGTATGGAAGTTCTTGGTGGCAAGCTCGATTTTGTGCTGCATTCTATAGGCATGTCGCCTAATGTGCGCAAAGGCATTGACTATACCAGCACGAACTACGATAATTTTTTAAAGACACTCGACATCTCAGCTTTGTCGCTGCATAAAGTGTTGCAAACCGCCATGAAGATGGATGCCCTCAACGAATGGTCTTCGGTGGTGGCGCTCACTTACATAGCTGCGCAGCGTACCTTTCCGGGGTATAATGACATGGCAGAGGCTAAGGCATTGATGGAAAGCATTGCCCGCAGCTTTGGCTATCATTACGGCTTCGCTAAAAAAGTCAGGGTCAACACGGTTTCACAGTCGCCCACCATCACCACTGCGGGTTCCGGCGTTTCCGGCTTCGATGCCTTCTTTCATTTTGCGGAAAAAATGTCACCGCTGGGAAATGCATCTGCGGAAGACTGTGCCAACTTCTGCACGATGATGTTCAGCGATTATACGCGCATGGTTACGATGCAGAATCTCTTCCACGATGGCGGATTTTCCTACACGGGCGTAAGCCAGGGACTGATCGAAGATTTTCAGAAGGCATTTACCCCGACAGAGGTCGGCAACTAATCCCTTTTTCAAACTGCAATAAATCTATTTGTGTTACGTTTGAGGAGTATGCAATTGAAAATGGGTATCGGCTTATTGCTGTGTGTATGCTCTGCAACAGGTGTTCGTGCGCAGGTAGTAGGCGGGCAATATGCAATGGAATTTCTGAGAATGCCCAACAGTCCGCACGTGTCGGCATTAGGCGGCATAGCCATTGCCAATCCTGATGCTGATGTTTCCTTTGCAATTCAGAACCCTGCCTTGATGCGACCGGAACTGCACAATCAGCTTGGGCTCAACTACAATAGCTACTATGCAGGCATCAATGTCATGAACCTCAATTATGGTTATCATGCAGAGAAGCTCAAGACTTCCTTTGCCTTTGGCATACAATACCTCAACTACGGCAGTTTTGAGCAAACAGATAATATAGGTAATCAGTACGGCAGCTTCAAAGCGGCAGATTATGCCATCTCGCTGGGCGCATCCCGTAGCTACAAAGAAAACTGGCGCTATGGTGCTACGCTGAAATGGGCGCACTCTTCGCTGTTCGATCAAAAGGCTTCTGCATTGCTTGCCGATGTTGGCATTGCTTATCAGGATACGGCAAGTGGTATAACCGTTGGAGCTGTGGCAAAGAATATGGGCTTCATGCTGAAGCGTTATACTTCAACGAACAGTGCCGAGCCCTTGCCCTTCGATCTGCAACTGGGCATTTCGAAAAGGTTTAAGCACCTGCCGCTGCGGCTTTCGGCTACACTGCATCATTTGTATCAATGGGATGTTCGATACAACAATCCCGCAGATATTGAAACGACGAGTCTCTTTGGCACGGCAGATACCACCGACAACAAATCTTACTTCGCAGACAAACTCTTCCGGCATTTTAATTTTTCAGCCGAGCTATCGCTGGGCAAGCGCATTACGATCATTGCCGGATACAACCACCTGCGGCGGGGCGAGCTCAGCATTAAAGACAAGCCAGCACTGGCCGGTTTCTCTTTTGGTGCAAGCATCTACCTCAATAAATTTCAAATTCATTATGCCCGATCCTACTACCATGTGTCCGGAGCATATAATGAGTTTGGTCTCAACTTCGCGCTCAATAAGCTACTCCATGTGGGTGGCGACCGGCTGCATTGGAATGCGGACTATGGTGAGCGCTGGCAATAGACCATGTTTTGAGCCATAGGCATTAAAAAATCCCGCTGACTGGCGGGATGAATTATTTTATAACGAACAACCGGAATTCTTTACATCTTCCAATCGTCAACGCTTCCTTCTTCTTCTGCCACTGTTGCCGAAACTTCGCTGCCGCCTTCGTTTTCCTGATCGTGGTTGTAAGCGTCAAAATCGAAATCAGGCATCAGGTCGGTCTTCACATAGTTTACAGTATCGGTGAGTGCATTCAGAAATTTGTTGAAATCTTCTTTGTACAAAAACATCTTGTGGCGGTCGTAGCCGTTGTCATCAAAACGTTTTTTGCTTTCTGTGATCGTGATGAAATAGTCGTTGCCACGGGTTGAGCGAACGTCGAAGAAATAGGTTCTTCTTTTACCAGCTTTTATTCTTTTGCTGTACAGACTTTCACTGTTACGGTTGTCGTTAAAATTCTTGTTGTCGTACGCCACAGTTCAGATGTTTAAATTGTTTGAGCAACAAAATTAATATTGTAAACGAGTTATCCAAATTATTTTGCTGTAAAGTGTATCTGGCTATTTCGTGTGTTTTTCATGGGTAAAATGGTCATTCCAGCACACCTTCTTTTATCTCATTCCACAATGCCTGATAGCAGGTAGCGGCATAGCTGGAAGGGGCAAAGGCGGCAACCGGCGCAAGGTGTGTTCCCATTTTTTCAATATCAGAAAGGTAGGGTATGTAGTATTCGAAAAAGCGCTTGTCTTTATAGAGTTGCTGCATCACTTCATGGTGCAGGTTTTTGCGACTGTCCACCATCGAGAAAAAGCACATCAGTTTTTCTACGCCAATATTCTTTTCTTCGAAATGATGCTTTACAATTTCGTAGGTGCGCAGTGAAAGTGGAGTGGGGATCACGGGCATCATAACCGCGTCGGAAGCATGAAAGATATTATCGGCGAGCAGCGAAAATCCCGGCGGACAATCGATGAAAATAAAGTCGTAATGCGCTTGCAGCGGGCGGAGCAGGCTGCCGATCTGCTTTTTGGAGCCGCTGTTTTCCTGCAGCAGTATATCGAGTTTGCGGGCAGAGATGTCGGCGGCAATGATGTCGAGATTTTCGTAGTGCGTGATGGTGATAGCGTCCTGCAGCGAAAGTTCGTGGGTAAACAATTTTTTGGCAGTGGATTTTGCCGGGGCATTGGCGCTAAAATAGAAGCTGGATGCACCCTGCGGATCGAGGTCCCACAGCAAGGTGCGGTAGCCATCTCTTGCCGCAAGAAAAGCGAAGTTGACGCAGGATGCGGTTTTGCCCACACCACCTTTCAGATTGTAGAGAGATGCAATAAACATGTCACTGAGTTTTTCTCGCAACGACGCTAAGAAGAGGCGACGCCACGGTGCAGAAAACTAAACTAATAAAAAATCATAAGCCCGCCCGCTCTGCCGCCGTTTCCTGTGGCTTTTGAAGGTCGCCTACGTTAAATAGCCGGTAAGCGAGTTGGGTAGCGTCGGCGGCGGTTTTGAAAGGAAATGTCTGCCGGGCAACGATCATTTTACCTGTTTCGTCGGTCACGGCATATTCCACTTTCCTTTTGATGCCACTGCCTGTAAAAATCAATATGGCGCGCGGTGCCGGCGATGCGTCTGTAAAATTGATGTTGCAGTTTTTTAGGGTTTCCATAAAGTCCTTCGGCGCATCGCCCACTACCTGCAGGTGCATATTCATTTGCAAGCCGGTAAAAGGAATGAGCTGCGGATAGTATTGATACATCCGGTAGAGCCGGTCATGTAGTTGTGCCTGATCATCTTTTTTATCTGCTATTTCTGCCTGCGCCTGCAGGGTACGGGCAATCAGCAGCCGTTCGTAGTCGGCATCCATATCGGGGTCGAGCAATACCTGATTGAGCAATCTTCCGGCTTCCTCATTATTTCCTTTTTCCATGTTGAGTCTTGCCAGAAAATACCGGAAGTATTTACGGATATATTTACGCTGGTCGGTGTTGAGTTCTTTTTGAAACTTTTTGACGAAAAAGCCCGTGCTGAAATCGCGAATGAGGTACCAGACTTCGTCCCAGCTCACGGTGCTTTCTGTTGAAAACAGTTTATAGATCACACGGTCGCGTTCGGGGTTTTGGGCAAACTGGTTGATGATCAAAAACTGCTGCATGTACTTTTCGGCAGTGTATTGCGCCATTTGTCCCAGAACCGGAATATTATACCACCAGTTTTTGTGTTCAAATTTGAGTGCCTGCAGTTTGTTGATGTCGTACATCAGTTTGAGCAGTTGCACGCTAAAGTCGTAGTGCGTTTGCCCCAGCGTAGTGCCTATATGCAGCTCTTTAAACTCTGCGGCTTTGTTCAGGTAGCGATTGGCTTCTTCAGTTTGCCCGTCGTACAGGCGGCAGCGCGCTTCGGCAATATTGTACCAGCCAAAGCCCGGCGTAGAACCATTTGCCATGATCATACCTTTCGTCAGCTCCACTCCGGCTTTTGGATTGCCTTTGTAGATATCGAGTATGGAAAGGTAATAGACCCACTCCTGCAGGCGTTTGTCGGTTTGTTTGTTTTCGCCTTCGAGCGTGTATTCCTTTTCCGCTTCGCGAAAATCGCCGCAGATGGCGCGAAAGGTAGCGTAGTTATTATGCGATGCCAGCCCGCCCTGCCGCAGCAGATTGTAGTAGTATGCAGCCGAGTCAATCCTGAAATTGTAGCTATACAGCATGGCTTTATAATGATACACAGCCAGCTTATCCTGCTGTTCGTAACCCGGTTGAAAAATGGTGCTGTTCAGGGCTTTGTCGCGATTAATTTTTCGCAGACCGCTGTCGAGGTAACGGTTGGCGAGCCGTTCATTTTCGTCAATAGAATTTTTTAGAAAGCTGTATTTACTGCTCGTATAAAAACGGTTGCGATGCACGGTCCAGCCGAGGTAATTCCAGGCGTCCATGTAGAAGTCGCGCTGAAAATTCCATTTCGTTACCCGGCGCAGCAACTGAAAAACCTTGTCGGGTTCCTCCATATTGCTGTAGCAGTTCATGAGGTAATAGGCAATGAGCGTATAGTCGAGGTGGTACTTATACTCATTGAAATAAGTCATGAGGTCGGAGGTGCGGGTGCCGAGCTGTTTTTTATAGTCGCGCTCCATTAGTCGCAGCGCGCGGGCAAGCGGTACCGAAGCATTTTTAAAACCGAGATAGTCCGCAGCATGGTTGTATTTGTAAGCGCCTTCAAACATCCAGCCCACATAATAGGTGCTGTCAATACGCTTAAACTCCCGCGAGCGGGGCAGCGCATCGTCACTGTTCACATCCACACCCATACGCTTGGCGTCAATCTCATAACGCTCTGCCACTTTTTGCGGAGCAAGAGATTGGGCGCAAATTATCTGCGGGATCAGAAAAATAATAAGAATTGAAAGTGCCTTTGTTTTATTGATCCAGCTTTCTATTCCCATAAGCGTCATATTGAATGTTGAGCGTAATTTCAAAGTTAATTGTCCGCTACTATTCAAAAGGTTAAGGTGTGGCGGTGTGCGACCCAAAATGCGTCCTGCCTTCAACGTCACAATAAATTAATATTAAGCAATTTGCCAATCTTTATTTTCGTAGAAAACCAAGGTATATGCAACACTTGTTTTTACGTGCGCTATCAGGTATGAAATTCCCGGCGCTCTTTCTTGTTGCAAATTGCGCTATTCTTTCCTGTAAAAAAGTGGTGCGCTGTTCCAATGTGCAGCATGTTAACGAGCGAGTTTATCTCATGCAAAAGTACCTCGGTGGCTACCGTCCGGGCGTGGCATGGATATATCAAAACAGAGATAAGAGCAGAACGGATAGTGTGTACCTCACAAATTTCTCTACCGGCATTACCGGGGAGAATAATAACTGTCTGAGCGGCGATGTAACAACCTTTGATATGCACAGCAACTATCTGGCTGGCGGACAAATGATGAAGGTCAGGCTGGGCTTTGACGAAAGCAGAGATCAGATTACAAACATCTTCGAGATAAAGGACGCATCAGGAAATATCGTTTGCAAGCTCAATGCAAAGAACGACGATTTTACCAGTTTTTTCAATGGCAGTACTCGTTATAGCGTACAGCAAAATTATTCACTATCGCCCAACCTGCCGCAGATTGTATTGCCGGAATATATTCGTGTGGGCAGCCTGATCTTTGCACCCGATTTTGGACTGGTACAATTTGCAGCCACGGGCACTAACGATACTTTCACGATGATAAAATTCGTTTACTTATGAGATTGCTGTGGATATTATCGCTCATTTTGCCTGCAGCAACATTGGTGTCCTGCAACAAATGCAAAAATCCGGATTTTAAGGAGCAAGCGCCGCTGATTGACGAGTATTTTGGTAATTATAAACCGGGTGCATACTGGATTTTTCTAAACAGGGATAGCACTAAGCGCGACAGTATGTGGGTAGATCAATATAAAATTAGCGATATAAGCGAGCGGCAGTTTAGTTGTGTTTCGGGTAGAGAAACTGAGTTTATTGTACATTCTTCATATCTGGCGTTAAATGAAGCTACCGAAGTACTGATTAGTATGGGAGGGAGAGATTTTGACGTGACATACATATACGGTGACTTCATATCTCTTGAAGCGACAAAAGACTCCAAGGAGTTTTCTATGCCGGGATATGAGATTCCGGTACTTGACAGTTTCAAACTGTGGCAGCAAGATTCAATAAACTATTACCAGGTAATTAACTATGGAAGTACACGTAAGATAGCACGACACATTGGCATTATTCAATATGTTTCATATAAAAATTCTAACGATACATTTTCTCTAATCAAATATTCAATGCCATGAAGTGCCAATTTCTAAGCCTTTTTTTTACGGTACTCAATTATTTTGCATCTGCGCAAGACTATGGAAATGCTCAAAACTGCTAAAAAAATAATTTTTCACACAGAGCACACAAAGAACAGAGCTACATAGAATACATAAACCCTGTGCACTCTTATCTCGGTTTGCTCTGTGAGGAATATTTACGCATGTAATTTCAGTTTTGCCAGCCGCTCCATTTCTTTATGCACAATGCCGTCCAGTGCTTTTTGTCTGCCTTCTTTATTGCGATAAATGAGCCGGTGATCAAGCACAGCACGGGCGGTGTCTTTTACATCATCCTCTATCACAAAAGTTCTTCCCTTCACCAGTGCATAGGCGCGAAGGCAGCGCAGCCAGGCAATGCCACTGCGGGTAGATGCGCCCAGGGCAATATCCTGATGATCGCGGGTGTGGCGCACTACATGGCTTACCGCCCGTACGATCTCATCGTGTATATACACCTGCGACGATTGTTGTTGTAGCTCCAGTATGTCGTTGAGGCTGAGTACCTGTTTCAGCTCCACCAGATTTTTTGCTATGTCGAGGTACTCGCGGTAGATGTTCATTTCCACTTCTTCGTCAACATAGCCAAAGTAGATCTTCATAAAAAACCGGTCGAGCTGAGCAGCAGGCAGCGGGTAAGTGCCCTCCATTTCTATAGGGTTTTGGGTGGCAATGGTAAAGAACATTTTTTCCAGCTTGAGCGTAGCATCGCTCACCGTCACCTGATGTTCCGCCATAGCTTCAAGCAGAGCACTTTGCACTTTGGGCGAGGCACGGTTGATCTCGTCTGCAAGCAGCACATTGCAAAACAGCGGTCCTTTTTTGAAAATGAATTCTTTGGTTCTATCATCGAAAATATGCGATCCTATTAAGTCCATCGGCAACAGATCTGGGGTAAACTGTATGCGCTTAAACACTACATGTTCATCGCCCTGTGTGCCACTGATGCATTGTGCAAGAGTTTTTGCCAGCACGGTTTTGCCGGTTCCGGGGTTGTCTTCCATCAGTATATGTCCACCGGCGAGCAGGCAGGTCACCACAAACTCGATCTGCTGTTTTTTGCCGCGGATCACCGTCTCTATTTGTGCAATAAGCTGCTGAATGGATTCGGTAGCATTGATTGAAAGTACATCCGTATTGCTCTCCATGTGTGTTTGATGCTTTGTACAAGTTTACTGATTTTTAGAAGCCGGAGATTTTGCGGGCTGGTAATTTTTTGTGAAAGAGCACCGACAATACCGTGGATTGGGTATTGTAAAGGAATACCATCGTAAGTAGGTTTATCTAAAAATATCGTAGCATGAAAAATCTTCTAACGATTGCATCCCTTGGTATTTCATTTAGCGCTTTGGCGCAGCCCATCATCAACAATGCAAGCAATCTCCCCGCTGTGGGTTACACCGATACGGTTTCGGTTGCCGTTTCTGCCATGTCGCCAGGTGCGGGCGGTGCCAATGTCACCTGGAATTTCAGCAGCCTCAGCCCAACAGCCGGCGGCACTTTTGAGCTGGTAAATCCGTCCGCTACACCTTATGCCGCTAATTTTTCTACCGCCACTCATGCTATTAAGCTCACGCCATTTTCGGGTACCGCTGTGTACGAATATTGGAAGGCTTCTTCCGCTGAGCTTGAAATTTTGGGGAGTAATATCTCCAGCGGTTCGGGCACGGATTACACGCCGAATCCGAAAACACTCATTCCTTTCCCTTATAGTTATGGTACGGTGCACAACGATGTTTTTCAGACGACTTCCGGCGGACCGTATAACCTTACTGTAACCTACGACGGCTATGGTACACTGATCACGCCTTTTACAACCTACACCAATGTAGTACGCTCTAAGCGCGACTTTGGCGGCAGCGACTATTACTATGAGTGGTATATCACCTCGCCCATATTAATGACCGTGGCGAGCTACGACAATAACACCGGAAAATATACTTTCCTCGGCAAAAGCATCATCAATAGCGTGGATGAATTTGGTGCTGTAAATAGCCAGCCAATAGTAAGCCCGAATCCGGTGCAGCAAAACGCCAGCATAAAAATATCCGGTACACATGCACCTGCTCTTGGTACCGTGCATATCACCGATATTTCGGGAAGATGGCTGCAACAATTAACGCTGACCAATGGCGCTGCAACTTTTAGCAGAGATCAGATGCCTGCTGGTGTGTATGTCTATTCTGTTTACGACGAGAAAAAGCAATTGGTCGCCAAAGGGGAATTTTTGGTGCAATAGCGCAACGCATTATTTTGAGAAGCGAGCCGGTGAAAGCCGGCTCGCCTATTTTACTTACTCTGCAGCCGTATAATCGGCACTATCATTTCCTCCAGCGAAATACCGCCATGCTGAAAAGTATTGCGGTAATAATTGACGTAGTAATTGTAGTTGTTGGGATAGCAGAGGAACACATCTTCTTTGGCAAAGATGAAGGTGCTGCTCACATTTGGTCTGGGCAAGCCCACCACACGCGGGTCGCGGAAGGCAAGCACATCACGGTCTTCGTACTGAAGGTTGCGTCCGTGTTTATAACGGAGATTGGTAGTAGTAGCCCGGTCGCCCACACACTTGCTCGGGGTTTTTACGCGCACGGTGCCATGGTCGGTGGTCACAAAAACCTGTATGTCTTTATCGGCAATTTTTTTGAGTGCGCGATGCAAAGGAGAGTGTTCAAACCAGCTAACAGTGAGGGAACGATAAGATACTTCATCGCTTGCCAGTTCTTTGAGCACTTCCATTTCGGTGCGGGCATGCGAAAGCATATCCACAAAATTGTACACGATCACATTCAGATCGTTGTTGAGATAGTTGTGAATATTGTCTTCAAAATTCTTCCCATCATCGTTGTTGGTGATCTTTGTGTACTGCCATTTTAGGTGATCGAGTTTAAGCTGTTTGAGCTGTCCTTCCAAAAACTTCGATTCGTGCAAATTTTTACCGCCTTCTTCATCATCATTCTTCCATTCGTTAGGATATTTTTTCTCAATATCGGCGGGCATCATACCGGCAAAAAGTGCATTGCGGCTGTACTGCGTTGCTGTGGGAAGAATGCTGTAAAACATGTCTTCTTCCAGTATCTTAAAACTGTCGGTAACAATGTGCTGTATGGCTTTCCACTGGTCGAAACGAAGGTTGTCTATCAGGATCAAAAAAGTTGACTTGCCCTGTTCGATGTACGGAGCAATTTTCTTTTTGATAAGCTGGTGCGAAAAGACGGGACCTTCCGCCTTTCCGTTGATCCACTTCTCATAGTTTTTGGAGATGTACTTGTAAAATTCTGTATTGGCTTCCGACTTCTGGCTCTGCAATACTTCCATCATTTCGGAGCTATCGCTGCGTGCCATTTCCAGTTCCCAATAAATCAGTTTCCGATAGAGTTCTTTCCATTCTTCATGGTTGGGGTTCGAGCTCAGTGCCATAAACAGGTTGCGAAACTCCTGCTGATAGGCTTGTGTCGTTTTTTCGGACACCAGCCTTCGGGTATCAATAATTTTTTTCAGCGAAAGCAACACCTGATTGGGGTTTACAGGCTTGATGAGATAATCGGAAATCTGAGAGCCTATGGCTTCTTCCATGATGTTTTCCGCCTCATTTTTCGTTACCATCACCACGGGCAGTTGTGGTTTCATCTCCTTTATGCGCGATAAGGTTTCCAGTCCGGTCAGTCCGGGCATGCTTTCATCCAGCAGCACCACATCAACGGTTTTATCCTTCAGCAGCTCCAGCGCATCGTGTCCATTGCTTATAGAGGTGACATCATAGCCTTTATTTTTCAGAAACAAAATCTGCGACTTCAGCGAATCAATCTCGTCATCCACCCACAATATTTCTCCTTGTGTATTCATATTCTCTTCCTTTTTTGCTTGGTTAAATGCTTCTTGTATCCGATTAAAGATACAGTTATGAGGTAATATAAAACCTTCGTTTAACGCAAATTTGGCTAAGCGCTGATTTGTAAGAACGTAACAGGTAAATTACTATTGCGGGGAAGAACAAAAATCTTGTGCCTGATATGGAAGCCTCCGTTTTGATAAGACCTGCGCGCAAATCGGATTGCCCGCAAATGCTGGAACTGGTTAAAGAACTGGCTGTATATGAACGGGCTCCGGATGAAGTGACTGTGTCGCTGCAACACTTTGAGGAAAGCGGCTTTGGGGCTCAGCCGGTCTATTGGTCTTATGTAGCCGAACATGAAGGTAGGCTCATCGGTTTTGCGCTGTACTACATCCGATATTCTACCTGGAAGGGGCAGCGTATGTATCTGGAAGATATCATTGTAACGGAAAGCTGGCGCGGAAAAGGCATAGGCACGAGGCTGATGGAAGCCCTGATTGGAGAAGCAAAAGAGCGCGATTTTTCTGCTATAGTATGGCAGGTGCTGGAATGGAATGAGCCCGCCATAAAATTTTATGAGCGCTACCGTGCGCGTTTCGACAACGAATGGATCAACGTGGCGATAGACGTTTAAAAGTCCATGATGCCGCGGTTCATATACGCCGGGCACTTATACACACGAAGCTGGAAAGAAAGATTCACCATAAACATCAGGTACTGATCTTTGGTGCTGGAGTTGCCGCGTTGCTTGCCGGGTCTTCCCAGCGGATCGGAAGGATCTATTTCTATGGAGCGGTCCTGCAAATAGTAAGCAGGGTTTTGCGTTTGCGGATCATTGGGAAAATAATTGCTGCCTACATAAGTTGTACTTACATCATCAAGGTAGTCCGTCAACGTCAGCCGGTCAGCCACTTCAAACCCAATGTTCATACCCGGGCGCAACCAATATTTAAAACCTACTCCTACCGGGAAACACATGGCTACTTTGTGATAGGCACGATTGCCTGCAATAGAATTTTGTCCTTCTGTGCCTAAGGGTTTCAGATAATATTTTTTACCGTCGAGCTCGGTGAACGGATTGTAATAAAATGCGCCCACACCGCCCGTAAGGTAGGGTGTCCAGCGATTGCCCACTTCGCCGGTAGTAAACCGGAAAAAGTTGAATTCCGCCTGCACGACCGCTTCGAATACATTGCTCTGAAAACTCAGGTTGCGTTTTTGATTGTAAGGATTGCTCGAATATTTGTCGGCATATCCTACACGAGTATAGTTTACCGCGCCTTTAATAGAAATATAAGGATTGAGATGCAGCCGTACAAAGGCACCAAAAGCCGGGCGTACGAACTTGAAACCATAGTCTTCGTTAAGGTCGCCGAAATACTGAGAGCCTCCGGCAGCAATGCCATACTCCGACCCACGAAAATAGTATTGCGCCTTTGCGGAGCGTTGCAATGAAAATAGCAGAATGAGCAGAAATAATCTTTTGAGCATCAGCACTGTTGTTGTAATTTCTGGTTGCAGAACCAACGACTAAATTAGCCTAATTATTTTATCGCCGTTCACCTTAGTTGCGCCGGTCTATACCCCAATAAAGTTTTTGCCTGATGGTATTCAGGAAGTTGTGCTCGTCGGGGCGCACCAGCGAAATGGTAAAATTCTCCTTTTTTACTGCCAGTTGCACGCCGGCGGTAATGGCTTCCGTGCGGGCATCCATCGTGCAGAGATATTGTTCTGCCCTTCCTTCCACTTCAAAAGATATCACATTGTCATCCGGCACTACAATGCTGCGTGTATTGAGGTTGTGCGGAGCCACCGGGGTGATTACAAAACTGGATGTCTGCGGAAAAACAACCGGTCCGCCGCAACTCAGCGAGTAGCCAGTAGAGCCTGTGGGTGTTGCCACGATCAGCCCGTCCGCCCAATACGTGTTGAGAAATTCGCCATTGAGGTATGTGTGGATCTTGATCATGGACGAAGAATCCTTTCGGTGCAGCGTAAACTCGTTGAGCGCAAAGGGCGAGCCGTCGAACAAAGGCACACTGCTGTCGAGGTGTATCAACGTTCTTTTTTCTATGGTATAAGATCCACGCACCAGCGACAGGATTGCAGCATCTATTTCTTCCTCTGGTATGGCAGCAAGAAAGCCCAGCCTGCCCAGGTTGATGCCGATAATAGGAATGTTGGAAGCCCCGATGTAAGTGATGGTATCGAGCAGTGTACCATCGCCGCCAAGGCTGAAGAGCATGTCGGTATGTGCAGGTATATCCTTTTTACTGGTAAAAAACCGCGGACTATACTGAAAGGGCAAATGCGCGTGGATGCGTTCGTAAAAGTCTTTGAAAAAGACCATCTGGATCTGGTGTTCATACAGCTTTTGCAAAATGTGTTGCAACAGCGGGATGTTCTCCTCTTCGAACGTACGATTGTAGATGGCAACTAACACTTTGTCAAAGATAGCGGAAAAGGTAAAAGGGCAAATAGCCGCGGTGATGTTCATTGCCTTTTTGGCGTTGCGTTTTTTTGTAAAGCTGTTAAGTCGTGAATAAGTAAAGTTGTTGAAGGCACACAGTTGTCCGCTCATCAATTTCTTGAAATCAAATTGCCGAATTATCGAATTGCCTTGCCCTGTCTGGCTACACAGTAGGACGAGAGCCCAATAGTAAGTCCGCGGGCATCACCCCGTCATTGAACTCTGCTATTCCCGAAGGCTATCGGTATTAATTCTTTTTGCCTAAACAAAATGAACAATAGAAAAGAAGAGTCATCTTATCATGTTTTCTTTTCTTTTGCTGGTCCAAAAGAAAAGAAACAAAAGAAAAAGACCGCGAAAAGCGATTGCTCCGCCGCTTTCCGCAGGCTAGGCGCTGTTCACTCACTTTTCTACTCACCGCCATGGCGCTGGTTTTCCTGACCAGAATTGGAGGAAGGCTTTTTAGCCAAGAACAAACGCTCTACTATCATTCAATCATCTCCATAGTCAAAGCAGGAAAAAGGCGCCATCATGGGTTGAGCAGACGCACGCTGCTCGCCTGAAGATGACAACGTACTTCCCGATCTGTTTCATCCAATTGATAGATCATCGTTCACAATACGATCCGAAAAACAACGTCATGCCGTATTTCTTTTCAAAATCCTTTTTTCGTTGATTATGTCTAAGGCTTGGAAGACCGATTTTCTCGCGATCTACATTCACTTTAGCATCATCGAAACTCGAGAAGTAGAGATAGACTTCCATTACCTTACAAATTTTGTAGGCAGCATCAGCATTAACGTTCTTTGCACTGCACAAAGACAGGTCTCCAACTGAGGAATTTCGTCTTGCGGCTCTGGTTTCAACTTCGTTTCCTGAGTCATCAAGAAATGATACTGTCACGGACGATGTGTCGGTTGCATTAATAATGCTTTCTGTTGACCATTCGTAGAATGTAGCGAAATCAGCCGGGTGCAGGTCACCTTCTTCCACAGCCGTTTTGAGCTCATCTTTAAGTAATTGATAAGTACAGCTTTGATGGTAGAAGATGATCAAACCTATATCTTCAAAACATTTATCAACGAGACGGTACGATGTGTTGTCAAGCCTGTTATTCGCTATTCCAACTTTACTGGCACCAGGATAGCCGATCTGCTTTACAATTTGTACGAATCGTTCGGTATTGCTATTGACTACCGTTTGAAAAAGCGAGTCTTTTTTTGGATAATCTTCGGGCAATTCGTGATAGAGTTGGTCTTTCTGAACCATTGCCCTAATTTCATAGCGCAGAGGGATATTGATGTGCTCAACGAAATAGCGATTTCCTTCGGTCCAATTTGCATATGCGGCACGTCGTATTTCAGGGTGCGCCTGTAAGAAAGCCTTCAAGTTGCTATCTTCTTCCACCACCGACCATTCTACACCTTTTTTAAAACATAGATCAAGGAAATACTTTAGTCGAAAAGTGTCATTGGCAAGAAGGGCGATTTGCGCTGCGATGTAGCAATCTTTGGCGAAACTTTTTGGATATTCTTTAAAAAGTGCTTCATACTCAATTACTGCCTTGCGGGAATTCCCGTCCATAAAGTCTTCTTCAATCGCAGTGATCTGCTTATGATATTCCAAATAATTCTTTTTTTGTGCAAAGACCTCTGTGTGGTGAAAGCTTAACAGCAAAAAAATAAATACGGCAAATCGGACTTTTTTGCTTTTTGATAAAACGAAGGAAATATAGGTAGCCATTGGATCATTTTTGAATTTATGGTTATTCTGATCTAGGGTCGTGACTTGGGTTGTGCGAACTTAGATAAACGAATCCTCCATATCAATCCCGAATACGGGGGATGGTTTTCAACCCCTTCGTCCCTCACCCAGCCTTAGTAATTCAGAAAAATGCGCCTCGCTGTCTCGATGAAGCTGAGCTGCCTTACACAAGCCAGCCTCCTTCCCTTGGCAAGGGAAGGTGCCCGCAGGGCGGAAGGGTTTTTACTGCAGCATCAGCAGTGATGAAGTGTGTTCGGTGATTCGTCTGCCTACCTGAAAGTATAGCCCGCTCATCAATATATTGAAATCAAATTGCCACATTGCCGAATTTTCTAATTGCCCAGCCCTTCAACAACAGAGCCGGTAAAAACCGGCTCACATTTTTTATTAATACCCCAATTAACCAAATTGTTAGATTGCTAAACTATTAAGGCAGTCACAAATCTTCGTCATTGTTTGGTATAAAGCCCGCTAAACTGCTGTATATCGTGTAATTTTGCGCAGGATTTTTACTTATGAGTGACGTTGCAACGCCCCTGGCAGCCACAAGTGCTGCACCGCTTACCGCCAAAGATTTTGCTACCGATCAGGAAGTGCGCTGGTGCCCGGGTTGTGGAGATTATTCCATTTTAAAACAGGTACAGACCGTATTGCCGCAGATCGGCATTCCGCGCGAAAATATCGTGATCATTTCCGGTATCGGATGCAGCTCGCGTTTCCCGTACTATATGAACACCTATGGCATGCACTCCATACACGGACGCGCCACTGCCATTGCCTCCGGACTAAAAGCCACGCGCCCGGAACTGAGCGTGTGGGTGGTAACCGGAGATGGCGATAGCCTGAGTATTGGTGGCAATCATACCATACACTTGCTGCGCAGAAATTTCGACATCAACATTCTGCTGTTTAATAATCAGATCTATGGACTTACGAAGGGGCAATATTCGCCCACTTCCGAGCCGCACAAAATCACCAAGTCGAGCCCGGTAGGAAGTCTGGATCATCCTTTCAATCCGCTGGCGCTGGCTATGGGTGCCGATGCCTCTTTCATTGCCCGCAGCATGGACCGCGATCCGAAGCACCTCCAGCAAATGTTGCTGCGTTCGCAGGCACATCATGGGGCGTCTTTCCTCGAAATCTATCAAAACTGCAACATCTTTAACGACGGCGCTTTTGAAATTTTTACCGAGAAGGGAACAAGAGCCGAAGAAGTACTTTATCTCGAGCAAGGGCAACCCTTATTGTATGGTGCAAATAGAGAAAAAGGCATCATGCTCGACGGTTATAAGCCACGGCTTGTAAACCTAAGTGACGGCTATAATGCCGACGATCTCTGGATACATGATGAAACAGATTTCTTTAAAGCGCAAATGCTGGTAAGGCTGTTTGACGATCCGCAGTCGGAAGGTCACTTCCCACGTCCCATGGGCGTATTTTTTCAGCGAGAACGCGCCACGTACGAAGATGCGCTCAACCTGCAGATCGAAGAGATCATATCTGTAAAAGGTAAGGGCAATCTTGACAAGTTGCTGGAAGGAAAGGAGACCTGGGTGATCGGTTAGCCGCACGCTGTTTTTTTTACTGCCCATTTTTAAACCGACCGGTGCTTTGAAAGCCCGGGAAAGGGGTTATTGATTTTCCGGAATGCAGGAAAAAAGAACTGGCAATCACTACAATAGTTAATTATTAGTAGCTATTTTAGGGACGGTTTCAAATCCTGTTTTATGTTTCACCGACCTTCCGCGGGCCTATTCATCCTTGCAGTTTGCCTTGCTATTTCTTTCCCTTTTTCTTCCACTATTGCCCAAAACACGCTACCCGATTCGAAAGTAGCGCTGACGGCCGGTATAGAACAATATGACAAGGACAATTACAAGGCGGCCATTACAGAATTTCTCAAGGTGCCTGAGGGCGACACCAACTATACGGATGTACGGTATGAACTGGCATTGGCCTACCTGGCAGATAGTGCTTTCGATAAGGCATTGCACACCGTGCGCGACGGACTGGCACTGTATCACTGCAGCAATCGTCGCGGCTTCAACCTTTTGCTGGGTCATTGTTACGATTACCTCGGCAAGACCGATAGTGCTATAGCTGTGTATCAGGCGTTGGCAAAAGAAAATCCCAATGACCATCAGCCCTTATATGAATTGGGGGTGGTCTATTTTCAGCAGAAAAAATATGACGACGCTATAGCCCTATGGCAAAAAGCGCTGCTCGTCAACCCCAACCATTTTCGCTCACATCAGATGCTGGGCTCGGCCTATTTGCTGCAGGGCCGTATGACGGAGGCATTCCTTGCGCTGGAGACCTCCCTGGCCGTGGCTAACGATGTCGCTCTGGCTCGCAAGTCCATTACCTTGCTCGACGAACTGGCCCGGCAAACAGAAACCGTAAGCCAACCTTTTAGTGCTAAGGACAAGCGTTATCAACATCCGCTTTTCGACGAAATTGACGAGATCATGCATGCCCGCCTGGCGCTCGACAAAGCCTACAAAGTGAAGTCGGTCCTCGGCGACGATAATCTCATTCGCGTGGCGTACATGGTTTCCGAAAAGCTAAACTACAAACCTTCGGATACCAACTTCGTGATGCAGTATTATGTGCCTATGTATCGTCAGGTGTTTGAAAAGGATCTGTTCGACCCCTATATCCTCTTCCTTTTTTCGGGCTTCAACATTGATGTGGTTGAAAAATATGTAAAGAAGCAGAAAGGCGATATTAAGGACATCAAGCAACTGGGCTACGATTACTACAACAGGATACTGTCAACGCGTGAGCTGAACTTTGAGAAACGCCAGAAAGCTGCGGATAAATATTATTTCGAAACAGGGTCTAATGTTTACATCTCCGGCAATTTGCAGGTGGTAGAAGGCAAACTGAGCTTCAAAGCCGGTCCGGTTAAATATTACAAGAACGGTGTACTGACCGCCGAAGGGGACTATAACAACGACAACAAAAAGAACGGCGAATGGCATTACTACTATACGAGCGGGGTGATGCGTATGAAAGAACATTATGACAACGGTAAACTGATCGGCGAAAACTTCAGATACTATGGCAGCGGCTATCCGAGCTATGCCGAAATTTACAATGCCGCCAACGAGGTAGTAGAGACCCGCGACTACGATTACTACGGCTTCCTCACCGAAAAGAACAGCTTTGAAAATTCAGTAAAAACAAGCACTTCATATTATCGCAACGGCCAGCAAAACCTGGTACTGCGCATGAAGGACGACAAACCTGTGGACGGAGCCTATACGATGCTGTATGAGAATGGTAACACACGGCGGCAGGTAAGCGTAGTGAACGGAAAACTCAGCGGCGCCTATAAAGACTTTTTTGAGAATGGTCAGGTAAAAGAAGAAGGCAATTACCGCAACGGCGACCGCGAGGGATTGATCACAACTTACAACGAAGATGGCTCGCTGCACTGGAAGCTTAACTATGGTGCCGATAAGCTGGAAGGTCCTTTTGAAGAGTACGACACGCGCGGACAACTGAAATCGAAGGGCACCTATAGAAACGGCAAAAAAACAGACATCGAAACGCTGTATCACGATAACACAGAGTACGGGTCAATTGAATATCGCAATGATAAGATTGTTGGATACAAGTTTGTAAATCCGGCCGGTAAGGTGGTAGAAAGCAAGAATGACCGCGATCTGAATTTTGTCCGACTCTACTACCCCAATGGTATGAAACGCGTGGAGGCGCCGCTAAAAGACGGTCTGTACGAGGGTAGTGTTAAGTTTTATTTCTCTACCGGGGCATTGAAGGAACGCGCGGTGTACCATGCTGATCAACCCGATGGCGTAAATTCAGAATATTACAAAAGCGGAAAACTCAACAACGAATCGGTGTATGTGGGCGGCAAGCGCACGGGCTGGTACAACGGATATTATGAAAACGGTGCACTGCGCGGCCACGGCTGGCTTATTGATGGCAAAAAGGAAGGTTTGTGGCAGTTTTTTAACTCTAATGGCACGCTCGATGAAGAATCATTTCATCTGGATGGTGAATTGAACGGCCCACGCAAACAGTTCTACAACAATGGCAAAGTCAGCTACATTGACTATTTCGACAATGGCATGCTCATCGCGGCGGAACACTTTGATACCTCAGGTGTAAGGATACGCCGGCAAGACTTTGACGGGGGCAATGGAACCTATGAGAGCTTCTGGAATAATGGGGAAAAGGCTTTTACCTGCCCTGTGAAAAACGGACTGCTGCATGGTACAATGGTCAAATATTTTTACAACGGAAGCCTCTCTGAAAAAATTGAGATGAGATTCGGAAAACGCGAAGGTCTCTATGAGGGTTTTGGTCAAAACGGTAAACTAACGGCTACCGGATTGTATGTGGATGGCGAGAAAGATGGCCGCTGGCGTTACTATTCAGAATCGGGTGCGCTCGATCGCTCTACCGGCTATAAAAATGGTGAAGAGCATGGTACGGACACTGTTTTTTATGGCAATGGCAGTTTTGTCGCTTACAATATGATCGCTGACTACAAGGATGGCGATCAGATCTACTTCGGAGACAGTGGTCATGTTGCTGTGATCCTCAGGTACAAAGATCAGGATTTGGTAAGCTACACCTATTACGACCGTGATGGAAAACTGAAACCGATCATCCCCTTAGAAAAAGGAACAGGCACCGTTACTGCGTTCTATGCAAATGGCAATAAGTCGGCAGTATTCAGCTTTGTAGAAAACCTTTTTGAAGGCATGCAGACCTTATACTTCCCCAACGGAAAGGAATCAGAAGTCCGTATGCTCAAGAACAAAGACTTTAATGGCCCTTACAAGCGTTATTTTGCCAGTGGCAAACTCATGTACGAGGCGACCTATAAAGACGATGTGCTTACCGGCAACGAGAAGTACTATAGCGCCGATGGTACCCTGGAGCGAAGCAGCGACTACTACTGGGGGCAGCTACACGGGCTGGTGCAGCGCAAAGATGCATCCTCGGGTAAAACCACTACAACACGCTACTACTGCGGCTCACCCATAGGTGAACAATAAACTGCTTACAAGATTACGGCCATGCACGGCCCGTGTAAAAAAGTGCGCATACAAACTGCAACCGATGAAAAAGTTACTGCTTTACCCCTGCTTTATTTTCTGTGCGGCTCAGGCCCATGCACAGTATTACACCATTCAGAAATGGGAAGCCCAACCTAAGGTGCATGAGGTACCCGAGGCCTTCAAAGTAGAGTCTGCGGTGTTTGTGCTGGACAGCCGCCGCATAGAGTACCGCCGCAGCGATGGCGAGACCTGGGTGTACCGTACGGTGCACCGCATTGTAAAAGTGCTTGACGAAAAAGGTATTGAGAGCTTCAACAAGATCAGCATTTCTTTTCTCTCTGAAGAAGATAAGAAGTCTATTGCCGCCCGTACCATCTTGCCAGATGGCAGTATAAAAGAAGTAACCCGCGACAAAATCAAGCTGACCAAAGATGAAGACGGGTCGCCGGCTTATGTTTTTGCTATGGAGGGCGTTGAAAAGAATGCCGAGATCGAATATCAATACACCGAACGAATGTCCTTCGCCGTGTTCGGTTCGGAGATCCATCAGTTTTCGCTGCCGGTCATGCATGCAGATCTTACGCTGTCAGCCCCCTCCAATCTACACTTTGAGCTAAAAGGCTACAATGATATGCCTGCTGCCGAAGACACCCTGATGGGCAACACGCACTATTACCACACCGAAGCCAGCAACATACCTCCACTTACGGATGAACCCTACAGCGATCTGCGCAAAAACCTGATGCGTACGGAATATCGTATCAGCTTTGTCGACGGAGAGAATGCTCAGGTGCGCCTTTTTACCTGGAATGAACTCGCCAAAAAACTGTATGAAAACAACTATGGGTTTACCGACAAAGAGAAGAAGATAGTCAGAAAATACCTGAGCTCGATAAAAGTAAATGAATCGGACAACGCGGAAACCAAAGTGCGGAAGATCGAAGACGCACTGAAATCCGGCATCAACATGAGCGAGGATATCACGGATGAGTCTTACCTCAGTTTCGATAATATTGTTGAGAAAAAGCTGACTACCGAAAAAGGGTTTATCCGGTTCTTTGTAGCCTGCCTTTCCGAAACGGGTGTAGAACACGAACTGGGCATTACCTCCAACCGCTTTCAATATCCGCTCGATGAAGATTTTGAGAATTGGAGACACCTCGATCTTTATGTATTGTATTTCCCCAGGCTCGATAAATACCTTTCCCCCTCGGGCATTTTTTACCGCATGCCTTTTGTGCCCCCTGCCATCACCGGAAATAAAGTGATCTTTTGTAAGCAAACCCGTTTGGGCGACATTGTATCTGCACGGGCTTCTATAAGGGTGGTTCCGTTGCAGCCTATCACCGTTACTTCCAATGACATTCGGGCCGATATCCGTTTTGACGACGAAATGGTACCTGTCATTGAATACCTGCATTCCTTCAGAGGCTATAGCGCCAATGGGGTGCGCGAGGCATTTGTCTATACCACTAAAGAAAAGGAAAAAGAGATTGTGCAGGATCTGGTGATGGTGGCTACCACGCCTGAGGATATCAAAACCTATAAGGTGGAGAATGTGCCTTTCGAAAACTACTACGAAAACAAGCCTCTTTTGGTGCGCGCCACGGTGAAGGCACCGCAGCTCGTAGAAAAAGCAGGCAATAAATATTTGTTTAAAGTGGGCGATGTCATCGGACGGCAGGTAGAAATGTATCAGGAAAAGGAAAGGAAGCTACCCATAGACCTGGCCTATCCGCACACGCAGGAACGCATCCTGGCAGTGGAGATACCGCAGGGCTATAAAGTGACTAACCCCGAAGCGCTGAATATGAATGTGCAGCAGAAGACCGCAACGAGCGATAGTGCTTCCGGCTTTACCTCTTCTTACAAGCTGGAGGGCAACAAACTGCTCGTGAACATTATGGAGTTCTATGCTGAAATACACCAGCCCAAATCTGAGATCGAAGACTTCAAAAAAGTCATCAATGCAGCCGCCGATTTCAATAAGATCGTGCTCGTGCTGGAAAAGAGTTGACCGCAAATTGCCGAATTGTGAAAAGCGGGGTCGTACCATGCCGGTGCAATCCCGCTTTCTTTTTTCGGTAAAAAACTATGCAGCTACGGTTGTTGTGCCGTCATAGCTGCCGTCAAAGGTCAAAAAACAGTCGGGCCTACTTTAAGTGTTGCCTACCTTTTTGACGGTTAGTGCAGAAAGGCCTTTAGGCGTGCGTTCCACTTCAAAAACGACTTTGTCGCGCTCTTTCAGAGGCTCTTCCATCCGGCTCATCAGCAGGAAAATACGTTCCTGAGTCTTAAGGTCGGTAATAAAACCATAGCCTTTCGATTCGTTGAGAAAACTGATGATACCTTTTCGAGTGGATTCCTGCTGCTCTTTATGCAGCGCTTTAATGTCAAGCTGAATGTCTTCCAGATTCACTTCCGTCTTTCTGGAGGGATCGGGCGGAGCATCTGTGAGATTGCCATTTTCATCAACATAGGCCATCATATCATCCAGGCCCTTTCCCTTGCTGTTATTGGCTTTCCGCTCCAGTCTTTTTTCCTCTTTTTCTTTTCTCTTCTTCAGTTTCTTCGTTTCCTTTTCTTTTTTACCAAATGTCTCTTTGGATCTACCCATAGTTTCTGTTGAATGTTGCTTTTTGTGGTTATTAAAATCAGTTATTTGCGTTTTATCGTTTGCGGCTACCTTGTCTCCAGCTTCCACCGGTGCGACGTGTAGCGGCAGAAGGGTGTACGGCAATGGCACCTGCAGGTATCACTACTTCCTTGTTTTTGGGCAACCGGATCAATGGAGCGGCGCCATCGGCACGATAGGGATGCACATCTACTACCGAAAGTTGTCTGCCCGTAAGCTTTTGTATCCCTTTGAGGTAGTCCACCTCTTCGGGGTCGCAAAACGACCAGGCTATACCGTCAGCACCGGCCCGGCCCGTACGACCTATCCGGTGCACGTAGGTTTCGGCAACCTCCGGCAGGTCGAAGTTGATAACATGCGAAAGAGCGTCGATATCAATGCCTCTTGCAGCAATATCGGTGGCTACCAGCACACGGGTGCTGCCCGACTTAAAATTACCCAAAGCACGCTGACGGGCTCCCTGCGACTTATCGCCGTGTATGGCTTCAGCGCCTACATTTTCGCGGCAAAGGGCCTTTGCCAGTTTGTCTGCGCCATGTTTGGTTCGGGTAAAGACGATCACATTGCGAATGTCCTTTTCCTCTTTAAGCACATGCGTCAGCAAAGCCCTTTTGTCCTTTTTTTCAACATGATAGACAAACTGCTGCACGGTGGTAGCCGCCGACGACACCGGCGTAACACTTACCGCTACCGGCTCCCGCATCATTGTAGTGGCCAGTTGTTCTACCTCTGCCGGCATGGTGGCAGAAAAAAGCAGGGTCTGACGCTGTTGTGGCAAAACCTTTATCAGTCTCTTCACGTCGTGAATAAAACCCATGTCGAGCATGCGGTCGGCCTCATCAAGCACAAAAATGCCGATTTGATCCAGTCGCACAATTTTCTGCTGAAGCAAATCCAGTAGTCGGCCGGGTGTAGCTACCAGTATGTCGGTGCCTGCCTGTAGCGCCTTAACCTGAGCACCCTGAGGCACGCCACCAAAGATAACTGTGGTGCGCAGCGAAAGATTTTTACCATAGGCGGCAAAGCAATCGCCAATCTGTATAGCGAGTTCGCGGGTGGGCGTAAGTATCAGGCATTTAATGGTTTTACTGTTTTGCCCCTTCAGCAATTGCAATATCGGCAGCGCAAAGGCGGCTGTCTTTCCGGTACCTGTTTGTGCACAGGCTATTATGTCTTTTCCTTCCAGTACTACGGGTATCGCTTTTTGCTGTATAGGAGTGGGCAAGGTGTATCCTTCGGCTGCCAGAGCGTCCAGCAATGCAGCGTCGAGACGGAGGTCTCTGAAATTCATAAAATCAATTTGAGCTGGGAAAATATCGCGAGATAAGGACGCAGCGATTAACAAGATTTGCAAAGATACGGATATTTTTTCTCATATTGTCCTGAGAAGCCGGTCTTTAGCTTTTGTTCTTACAGCCTGCAGCCGGCGCTACAAACCTTGTGAATGCCGCGCGCCTCCCGGTGTCTATACACTGCCCTGTCTCCGCAGGAGTCGAGATCCGTTTTCCCTGGACTATAGGGCTGCTATTGGGTGGCCACCCCGGCACTATCTGTCGCAGATAAAGAAGGGTGGACGAACAACCGCTGGGCCATTTCTTTATCGTGGCCATAGATGTCTTCGCGAAAGTTGAGCAAGCCGTCATTATCAACCCAGGCGGTGAAGTACGAAACATAAACCGGTATGGGCTGTTTGAGGGTTACCCATTTTTCTTTGCTCTGGTGCATGGCCTCATCTATTTTTTCATTGGTCCATTCGGGCTGATCGCGCAGCAGGTATTCGGCCAGCTTTTTGGCATCGGCCAGTCGCATACAGCCATGGCTGAATGCCCTTTTTTCGCGATTGAAGAGACTTTTGGCCGGTGTGTCATGAAAGTAAATATTATAGTTGTTGGGAAAAAGAAACTTCACCCTTCCCAGCGAGTTGGAACCACCGGGTTTTTGGCGAATAGTAGGCGTGCCACCGCCTTTGCTGGTCATTTCCATATTGTGACTGGCCAGGTAGCCGGGGTTTCGCTTCATTGCAGGCAAAATTTCCTTTTTCACGATGCTTGAAGGCACATTCCAATACGGGCTGAACACAATATATTTCAGCTCGTCGTTAAAGATCACCGTACTTGTTCCTTCCTTGCCCACAACAATGTTCATTTCAAAAGCCTCCGTATTGTTTTCGAAGACATGAATTTTAAACTCGGGAATGTTGGCTACGATACGACTTGGCGATGGTTTTTCGGGCAACCAGCGCATCCGTTCCAGGTTGATGAGAATTTGTTCTACCCGTTGTTTCACCGGTATGTTCAGTGCATCGGCGAGCGGCTGGTCTAAAATGCCATCATCTTTAAAGCCAAATCGGCGCTGTGCCTGCTGTACCGCGGGTAACAACGAACTGTCATAACGTGAGGAAGAATCGAAAGTCTTCAGGTCGCCGGAGGCAAATAGTCTTGCCTTCAATTGATAAATGGCTGTATCCTGATCGCCGGGCTTTAGCTTTTTCTTATCGGAAAGGTCGATGCGTGGCCAGCCGCCTTTGTCGGCTATGTCGTTAAAGCGTATCAGTTCTTTTTTCAGTGCCTGATACTGGGGGTTTACCGGTTCCCACTCTTCCAGCAACTGTCCTTTGTGACTTACCAGCGAGTCGAGCAAGGCAAGTGCATCTACCTTTTTGCGCGGTATAAACCATTTCAGTTCTTCCGGATCTACACGGCCGGCATAAGCTGTTTTGGCATACAGGAAGAACTGGCGTGTGAGCCCCAGCTCGGTTTGTACCAACTGGCTTTTTGAGGCGTGGTTAATAGTGTCGCCGTCCGTAAAATCCGTCATCTGCCTTGCGAGTGCCTTATCAAACAAAGAACTGTCTTTCGACATAGAAATGAAACTATTGAGAAGATTCCAGAAGGAAAGTCCGGGTTCACTCAGTCCGTTTTTATTGAACCAGGCAAACTGATAATTGCGGCTGTTGTAGAAGCTGCGCATATGCTGTGCTGTGGCTGAGTCGATGTTTTCTTTCTGAATGAAGGACTCGAGCCGCATGCTGTCGAGAAACTGGTCGTTGAAGGAATTGTCTTTATTGATGCTTTTGTCCCGCAGGGAAAAATGTTTTTTGCCGAACGATATTTTGCCATCGCTGCAACTGGTCAGCAGAAAGCAAAAGGCTAAGAGCAGCCCGGCTATACCTCTGTTCATATTTTTATGTTTCAAATTATACCTTGATTCGTGTTCATGCTACAAGAATAATTGTGCCAGCGTAGTAACCGGCTATTACTAAGTAGTTTGTGGAGTGATCCATTTCGGTATGTCCGGCTGCTCATATTGTTCCATTTTTTCCAGCAGCTCAAATACATCTTCACTTACCAGCACCATATTTCGATACACTTCCTTCAGAAAGCCCTCTTCGACCATGGTATGTAGCAAGGCGAGCAGTGGCTCATAAAAGCCATTGACGTTAAGGATGCCGATGGGTTTTGGGTGTAGCCCCAGTTGTGCCCAGGTCATCATTTCAAAAAGTTCTTCCATAGTTCCCCAGCCGCCGGGCAGTGCTATGATACCATCCGTCAGCTCGTGCATCTTCATCTTCCGTTCGTGCATGGTGTCTGTAAGTATCAGTTCGGTAAGGCCCTCGTGTGCCACCTCTTTGGTGCGTAGAAAGTGGGGAATGACGCCCAGCACAGATCCGTTGTTGTGTAACGCTCCTTCGGCCACAGCGCCCATGATGCCCACTTTAGCACCGCCATATACCAGTTGTATGCCCCGCTCGGCCAATACCGCCCCCAGCTCGTAAGCAGCCTCGCGGTAGGCTGTATGATATCCTTCAGAAGAACCGCAAAAGACAACTATGCTTTTCATCAAAATAGTTTTTACCCGTTAAAAATAGTCTTTACCCATCACTGCCATGCGATTCTTGATCGGCGCTATTGGCGGTATAGTTCTAATATTGCAATTGCTATGGGCAACCTCGCTGCTGTCAATAAATATCTTCTAAAGTACAAATGGCGACTCTTGTGGGGAATAGTTTTCGTCTCTGTTTCCAACTTTTTTGCTGCCAAACCTGCAGCCATTGTGCGCGGGGTAATTGACGATGTGCAGCAGGCTATGAGCAAGGGGCCCCTGAGTGCTTCCGCACAGGCGGCAATCATTAAAATGGTGATTGGCACAGGACTTTTACTGCTGGGCCTTGCCTTGCTCCGCGGCATCTTTATGTTCTTTATGCGGCAGACCATCATCGTCATGAGCCGGCTTATTGAGTACGATCAAAAAAATGAGATTTATCAGCATTATCAGCGGCTGCATACGCACTTTTTTAAGATGCACGCTACGGGCGACCTGATGAACCGGATTGCCGAAGATGTGAGCCGCGTGCGTATGTACACAGGTCCCAGCATCATGTATGCCACCAACCTTACCGTGCTCACCATTATCTGCGTGTGGAACATGTGGCACCAAAGCGCAAAGCTCACACTGTTTGTCGTGCTTCCGCTGCCGGTACTCGCCATTACGATCTATCTGGTGAACAAGATCATCTTTAAAAAGAGTGAACATATACAGGCGCAGCTCAGCAGCCTTACCGCCACGGCACAAGAAACCTACAGTGGCATCCGGGTGATCAAAAGCTTTGTGCAGGAGCGCACCATGATGCGGTTTTTTAACCAGGTGTCTGATGAATACCGGAAGAGCGCAATAAACCTTTCGCTGACCGAGGCCATTTATTTTCCTGCCATGACTTTCTTCATCGGGCTGAGCATGCTGTCCACGGTATTGATTGGTGGTTATCTGGCTATCAGGGGCGAAATATCTGCAGGCAATATTGCTGAGTTTGTGATTTATATCAACCTGCTCATGTTTCCTATCAGCAGCATTGGCTGGGTGGCCAGCATGGTACAAAGAGCCAGTGCTTCGCAAAAGAGGATCAACGAATTTTTGAAGACCGTTCCTGAAATAGCAGACGAAATTCCGGCAGACGGCCCGGCGCTTCAGTTAAAGGGAAATATCCATTTCGACCATGTAAGCTTTACGTATCCGCACACAGGTATCAGGGCGTTGAAAGATTTTGATCTTCAATTGCCCGCTGGCTATAAACTCGCAGTTATCGGAAAGACCGGCTCCGGAAAATCCACACTGGCACAACTCCTGCTCAGGATGTACGATCTTAAGGAAGGACAGCTCACCCTCGACGGTAAACCTGTGCGGCAATATCCCGTGCAGCAGTTGCGCCAGGCTATTGCCTATGCCCCGCAGGATACCTATCTTTTTTCGGATACGATCTACAACAATATCAAGTTTGGTAAGGACTATGCTACACGGGAAGAAGTGATGGAAGCAGCAAGGCTGGCAGACCTCGACAAAGATGTTCAACGCTTGCCACAGGCTTATGAAACGGTAGTCGGCGAAAGGGGCGTTATGCTCAGTGGCGGACAGAAGCAAAGGATCGTGCTGGCGCGTGCATTGCTCAAAGACAGCAACATTCTGATACTTGATGAATGCCTGAGCGCAGTAGATACGCAAACAGAGAAAACAATACTGACCAACCTGAGCAAGTATCTGCTGAACAAAACCGTCATCGTGATTACGCACCGGCTGTTTACCAGTTGGGATTTTGATAAGATTATTGTGCTGGACGATGGCAGAATTGCCGAACAAGGCAGGCACCAAGAACTGATGGAGCAAAACGGCCGGTATGCAAAACTCTTTCGCCACCAGACCAGCATGGCACAGCCTTAGACTTCCGGAAATATCTCGAGTACGGCATGGTGGCGATAGTCAAATATATCTTCCAGTTGTCTGCGAACAAAGACACTGTGGGCTACCGCACCTAAAAGACCAAGGGGCAAACGGTAATGAACCACATCGGTCATCAATACACCTTTGTCTGTTGGTTCGAAATGATGTTGGTGATGCCAGAGTTTGTAAGGGCCCTTACGCTGCTCGTCCACAAACATCTTTCCCTGTTGTACATGAGTAATTTCTGTCATCCAGAACAGAGGAATATGCAACAGCGGCGATACTTTGTAGGTGATGATCTGACCGGGATAGATCTCTTCGCCAACGTCTTCGGAAGTGACCGTAAAGTTCATGTAAGGAGGCGTGATGCGCGCAAGGTTTGCCGGTGTAGAAAAGAACTTCCAGACCGCATCGGGGTTTCCGTGAATGATTTGCTGCCGCCTGAGTAAGTGTATAGACATACCAAAGAAACAAAGCTGAAGTAAAAATGTTGTCACCCTAACAACGCTTTGCCCCTATCGCCAATGGCAATAAGAGCATCAACTCAAAGTTACCCTATTGCCCGTGCGGGTTTCGTAATTTTAAGTTTTGTGAACAGGCTATGAAAGGATTTATTTTTTCGAAGTATCAGCCCGAAGAGGGGAAGCCCCCCTTCCAACGGCTGATGGATATGTTTCTGGAGTTGCTGCAATATACCAATGGCGATGCGGCTGAGGCTTTGCAATGGCTTTCTCAACTCGATCAGCAATACGGGCTTACCACCGATGAGTACGGCATTGGCGATTTTATAGAAGACCTCAAACAACAAGGATATCTGCAGGAAGACGGACAAACCGGAACCATAAGTATTACCGCTAAAACAGAGCAGACCATCAGGCAGCGTTCGCTCGATGAGATCTTTGGCAAGCTGAAAAAAACCAAACAGGGCAGTCACCGTACGTTCAAATCCGGTCAGGGCGATGAGATGAATCCGGAAACAAGACCCTATGAATTTGGTGACGCGCTCGATGCAATTGATTATACCGGAAGTCTGAAAAATTCATTTATCAACCGGGGCATCGAGCAGTTTTCTATGCATCAGGACGATTTGGAAATCCACGAAATGGATTTCAAGACCCAAACGTCCACCGTGCTCATGATCGACATCTCGCACTCGATGATTCTCTATGGCGAAGATCGGATAACGCCCGCAAAAAAAGTGGCGATGGCGCTGAGCGAGCTCATCACTACCCGCTACCCCAAAGACACGCTCGACATTGTAGTGTTTGGCAATGATGCCTGGCAGATAGAAATGAAAGAACTGCCGTATCTGCAGGTAGGTCCTTATCATACCAACACGGTGGCGGGTCTGGAACTGGCGATGGATATTCTCCGCCGCCGGAAAAATCAGAACAAGCAGATCTTTATGATTACCGATGGCAAGCCCACCTGCCTGAAGATCGGAGGCAAGTATTATAAGAACAGCTTTGGCATAGACAGTAAAATTCTCAACCGCACCTTGAACCTCGCGGGTCAGCTCCGCCGGTTAAAAATCCCCGTCATCACTTTTATGATTGCCCATGATCCCTACCTGCAGCGATTTGTAAGAAATTTTACCGAAGTCAACAATGGCAAGGCCTTTTACTCCTCGCTCGATGGTCTCGGACAATACATTTTTGAAGACTACGAGCGCAACAAACGCAAACGGATGCGATAATTACACATAAATTAACTTTGGGTCTGCACGGTTGCAAGCCTTATTATGCCTATCTTCGCGCCGCAAAAAGCTGCCCCTTCCCCATAGCCCGCACGGCCGGGTTGGACGGAGAGGGGTTTTTAATTACCTCATTTTTATGCAAATCAGAAATATTGCCATCATTGCGCACGTTGACCACGGAAAGACCACGCTGGTGGACAAGATCATTCATGCCACACAGGTATTCCGCGACAATCAGGAAACCGGAGAGTTGATTCTCGACAACAATGATCTGGAGCGCGAACGCGGCATTACCATCCTTGCCAAAAACATCTCTGTTAATTATAAAGGTGTAAAGATCAACGTTATTGACACTCCGGGTCACGCCGACTTTGGCGGTGAAGTGGAGCGCGTACTTAAAATGGCCGATGGTGTATTGCTGCTGGTAGATGCCTTCGAAGGCCCCATGCCGCAGACCCGTTTTGTATTGCAAAAGGCATTAAACCTTGGCTTGCACCCTATCGTTGTGATCAACAAAGTAGATAAGCCCAACTGTCGTCCGGATGAAGTGCATGATGCGGTTTTCGAATTGTTTTTCCAGCTCGACGCAACCGAAGAGCAGCTCAACTTCCCTACGCTGTACGGATCTTCCAAGCAGGGTTGGTTCAATACCTCGCTTACCCCGCGCGAAGACATCACGCCCGTGCTCGACATGATCCTCGAAAAAGTGCCGGAGCCCAAGGTTTCGGAAGGTACGCTGCAGATGCAGATCACTTCGCTCGATTATTCCACCTTTCTGGGACGTATTGCCATTGGAAAAGTAACCCGTGGCAGCATCAGCGAAGGTCAGCCGATACAACTGTGTAAGCTCGATGGAAGCTTTCAGAAAAGCCGTGTAAAAGAGCTCTACACCTTTGAAGGCATGGGCAAAAAGAAAGTGACCTCTGTAGCTGCCGGCGATATCTGCGCAGTGGTAGGTCTCGATGATTTTCAGATTGGCGAAACCATTGCCGACTTCGAAAATCCTGAGGCGCTGGAAGTAATTTCTATTGATGAGCCTACGATGAACATGCAGTTCTCTATTAATAACTCACCGTTTTTTGGTAGAGAAGGCAAGTTTGTAACAAGTCGCAATATTCGTGATCGTCTCTATAAAGAGCTGGAAAAAAACCTGGCCCTTCGTGTACAGGATACTGATGACGCCGATAAATTTCTGGTGTATGGACGAGGCATTCTGCACCTTTCGGTATTGGTAGAAACCATGCGTCGCGAGGGTTATGAACTCACTGTGGGTCAGCCGCAGGTAATTGTAAAAGAAATCAACGGACAAAAATCCGAGCCTTATGAAACCCTGGTGGTAGATGTGCCCAGCGAGTTTTCCGGCAAAGTAATTGACCTTGTGACGCAGCGTAAGGGCGAAATGCTGATTATGGAAAGCAAGGGCGAAATGCAGCACCTTGAGTTTGAAATCCCTTCGCGTGGACTGATCGGTTTACGCTCGCAAATGCTTACCGCTACACAGGGCGAAGCTGTAATGGCGCACCGTTTCAGCGAGTACAAGGGCTGGAAAGGAACGATACCCGGGCGCAGCAATGGTGTGTTGGTGAGCAAATTTACCGGCACAACTACGGCATATTCGATAGACAAACTTCAGGATCGCGGCAGCTTTTTCGTAGATCCGGGAGAGGAGGTGTATGCAGGGCAAATACTCGCCGAGCATATTAAACCCGGCGACCTGAATGTAAACGCTATTGAAGGCAAGAAACTGACCAATATGCGTGCCAGTGGTTCGGACGGCACGGTACACATCACGCCAAAAATTCTGATGACGCTCGAAGAATGCATGGAATACATTCAGCAGGATGAGTGCATTGAAGTGACGCCGAAAAGCATCCGTCTGCGGAAAATCATGCTCGACGAAAATGATCGTGCGAAGTATGCAAAGATGCTGAAGATGGAAGCCTAAGAACTAAGTGATAATATCTGAAACGAACAAAGGCTGCCGGGAAATCTGGCAGCCTTTTTCATAACTCCTGTCATTTTCATTTCTACTGCAGAAATTGCCTTTTATTGCAAGCTTTGGCGGTGCACATTCGAATATCCTTCGAAAGCCTCGTGACAGCGTTCTTGATAAAAAATAAAAGAGCTCCTTTCAAGCACGCATAAAACACATGAAGCCGCACACCATCGGCGGCTTCATGTATCTTTTCTTTCCAAATCAAAATGATTTCAGATCAGCTTATTTTTCGAACAGCGCGCGGTAAAATAAGGTGACAAAAAAGGAAATGAGGACCAGAACATCTATGACGGCAGACTTCAATATTTTTTTATCCTTAAGGTTGCCGCGGTAAACTTGAAAAAATTTCAACGAAAAAAGCAGTACAACGATGCTTCCCAACGCTAATCTAAGCATACTAACCATTTGTTATTGCAAGTTTGTTTTTCAAATCGAATAGCTATATCTGAAAATCATAACGCCAAGCATTGCTTGTGTTTTCTGCTGACGAAATCATTCACCAATTGATTGAAAAACTGAAATAGTTTCTCGAAACATAGCGAATTAACCCGCCACTTCATTCGTTTACGACAGGTGCTACTCCTTCCTGGTACTTTTCGTGTTTATCCACGCAAACAAAACGCCCATTATAAGCGACCAGCCCAGTTTTCTGAAAAGGTATGTGTTATGCCATTGAAAATCCCGCCAAATGAAAATGTCGAAGAACAGCGATATGAGCAGAAAAATCATAGACATAAATCCGAAACGTTTCATGAAGCTTCCCATATCATCCGATTCTTAAGCGCATTACAGATCCAGTGGTCATTTTTCTTACTTTTTACCGTTCGGCTTAATAAGGATGCGGTCAACCAGCCGGTCTAAAAAATAGAACAATGTGGACAACACTAAGGCGAAAGCAAAGCCCTTGCTGAAAAATGTTTCATATTTTCCCACTTCCTTTTGCTCCAACAAAGGAAGGATAAACCATATGCCTATGGAATAGCGGAACCAACTAAAGAATCTTTTCACAGCTACGCACTTTAGAAGCCGAAAGCGAGATAGATTAAGATCTGCTATGGCGGGAATAAGCCTTCTTTTTTTATGCTGATGACTATTGCTTCATAAAAGGCACTGTTGCTAACTCATTACCTTTTTCGTCAGTCAAAACAACCCGATAAGCACCTATTGGATAGCTATCTGTAATGATAGACATATCCGTAGTACCGGAAAGAGCATATTGGTATTGGACCTTGCCCTCAGCATCGTAAATATATAACCAGGTGCTTTCAAGATGTGCTGCACTGTTATTGACCTTGATCCGGATGAAGTTGTGAGCTGGATTAGGATAGGCTAAAATCTCAACAGAACGTTTTGTTTCCGACAGGCCGCGGGCAGCCGTACCGCCCTCAATCAATTCGTTGACCCGCTGTTGTATTGCATCCGAAATGCCTGGCGTGATATATTCTGAAAGGCAATTGGGTGAGGAGGCATCGGTGCAAAACGTCATTTCACCGACTTGAGCAGCCGAGCAGCCACTGCCCGGGCACAAGGGCGCGTGGTCATATTGTTCACGTACATTGCTTGTCCAGGAACTTCCACGAGATACCAGGTACTTTAACCCGTCATCGCGTGTGTCATAAATAGAAACTTCTACCTTAAACGAATTGCTGTTTTTGTCATGTTCAACGATACAAGTCTCGACAGAGCGGTTCTGTGCAATGGCACCCAAGCCACTGGTCAGAAATAGAGCGATAATGAAAAGAATTTTTTTCATAACGGTAAATTTTTTATCTCCCGGACTTGATGGTTTTGGGAGCGGTTAACAATAACAGAAAAGTAATAAAATACATTCATAGCTACAAATAAGTTAGTTATGCGGAATAGCCCTATCTAAAAACCAAAACTCAATGCATTGCTTGTGGTTTTTGATGTATTGGGGCCCCGCGCTAACCTGCTCTAAGGCGAAGAAAGGCGCTATCCCTACTGGTCACTCCACAACGGACTGTACAACTTAGTAACAAGTTTCTTATTGTCCTTGTGAACGATAACGACTCTAGCATCTTCCTGAATTTTACAATAAACCGCGTTTTTCCTTTCACAAAGCCTTGCGATATTTTTTATAGCCTTTTTATTGACGAAGATACCAGCGATAATCGCCCCATTTTTTGTGGATGCGACCACTTTGACCTTGTCTATGTTTTCTGCGCTGATGTCTAATATGTCCTGGATGGTATCTTGAAAACCATCGGGCATTAATATCCTATCAAATTCGATCACGTTGTTGCCCTCACCGAAATCAATCTTTTGGCTAACATGATTTACCAATATTGGATTACTGTCTGTAGAACTGAAAAAGCAGTCTTCGGTAAACTTGCCCGCCGTGTAATGTAGCAGATCAGCAGGAGTCTCCGCAGTGCCTGACTTCCGCGAGAATTTGCCGATATAGAATGATGAGTCATCACCCCCCTGCCCTATCAACCCACTTAGAGGCAAATAAAAAAAGTTGTCGGAAACACCAAATCCGGAAAAAGTACGCATTTGAAGAAATTTTCCCGCAAATCGAATTGTGTCCGGAATCTTCAAGACAAACTGATAGTCACTTAAATTTGCCGGTGACCGTAAGTTTGAAAAAATGCTTTGTAGGATGCCGATATTATACTTATAGCGTACACTTATGCTATCCTCTGTAACTGTGTCTCTTTTTGCTGTGAAAAAGTAGTAAAGCAGGTAGGAGCTTTTCTTAAATGTGGTGGCACTATAAATCTTTGAAAACGGAATGTTCGTATGGGCAGAGAACTCTCTTATTTCCTGCTGATCTACGTTGGCGTACGCTGAACAATTGAAATGTTGATAAAAGCTATCATACTGCGTTGCAGAAATATAGGATGGCAATAGCTCCGATGTGTCTGCTGTGGATCCTTCCAGAAAGCACCCCATGTTAAGTGGCGTAGAAAAGAGAAAAAGCTTGTTGTTGGCCTTTAAGAGTACGTTTCCCCAGTCGTTAAAAACGTTATATTTAAGGATTACGGTGTCTTGTAATAGAGGTGGACGAAAAACAACCCCTTTGGAAACTGAGATGAGGTTCGTAAATGAATCCACTCCATACTTGAGTTCTAAAGAAACGGTTTCGTTATCACTTACGTAGTTGATAGTTGATCTTCCCTGAGGTGCAAACTGCATACAGGCGCCCTTATCCATTACCAATGGCAAGTTTCCTAAAGCGACGCGGCTTTGATCAATGTAAAACGCGCCAGCATCATCGTTGGTGAGGAGCACCATACTGTCAGCTAAACGTAGGTTTGTGAGTTTTCTCACCGTTTCGATGGCGAGTGCCCTGCAATTGATACAGTCTGACGATGGAAGAGCTATGACGATAATTGGAGCGGATGACTGAGCTTTTAATAGCTGTGATCTTACCGGATAGTTAATTAATAATATGAAAATGAAGAGAATATACTTGCTAACCGGCATTAAATAGTAGCGAGCAAACTGCACACTACTTTTTAAAAGGGTTCTACAATTAAATACTATTATTCGTTCCATGTCGGTCAGAGTTCAAAACTTTTACCTCGTCAATTTGATATGGGCATTCGGAGGGTTTACTTACTCCCAGCAAAGTAATAAAATACATTCATAGCTGCAAATAAGTTAGTTATGCGGAAGGTGCCTTCGAAATGGTTTCGATATACGAATCTTTGCAGTCCAAAATTGAATAACAGTTGGATAGGTTGTAAGGGAACGCTTCCCAAGCAAGATTTATAGATGTCCGGTGCAATGAGGAGATCAGACTATTTGCCGAGGCTTTATATGTACCAGAGGAATTTTTTTCTTTTGCTCAGCCCTTTTTTATCAATATCAATAACAGCCACAGCAATAGTGTAGTCTTTGTATCGGTTCCCAAAGAAGTTCTCGACCAAATGCAAGCGAAAGACGAGATCATTCGCCAATTGATTGAAAAACTGAAATAACTTTTTTGACGCTAAAGAATTTTGCTTTCCGCTAATTTTGATACATGGCAGAGAAAGCATCTTTACAGTCCGTTTTTGAACAGCGTATCGTAATACTGGATGGCGCTATGGGCACCATGATACAGCGATATAAGCTGGGCGAAGCCGAATACCGCGGCGTGCGTTTTAAGAACTGGCCTTCCGACCTTAAGGGTAATAACGACCTGCTTTGTCTTACGCAGCCACAAATCATTAAGGAGATTCACCTGCAATATCTCGATGCCGGTGCCGACATTATTGAGACCAACACGTTTAATGCTCAGGCCATATCGCTGGAAGACTACCAGATGCAGTCGCTCGCCTATGAAATCAACGTAGCCGCAGCAAAAATTGCCCGGGCGGCCGCCGACGATTTTGAGCGCACACATCCCGGCACGAGCAAGTTTGTAGCGGGTGCTCTCGGTCCCATGAATAAAACGCTTTCTCTTTCGCCCGATGTGAATCAGCCCGGATACCGTGCGGTAACCTTCGATCAGGTGGCAGCGGCCTATTACGAACAAGTGAAGGGATTGGCAGATGGCGGTGTGGATGCCTTGCTGATCGAAACGATTTTTGATACGCTTAATGCTAAGGCGGCCATTTTTGCCGTGAAAAAATATTTCAGAGATCACCACATCAAGCTGCCGGTAATGATTTCCGGAACGATCACCGATGCTTCGGGCAGAACGCTGAGCGGGCAAACACTGGAAGCCTTCTATATTTCGGTAGCCCATGCCGACCCTTTGAGTATAGGCCTCAACTGCGCGCTGGGTGCAGAACAGATGCGTCCACACATCGAAGAACTCTCTCAGATAGCGGCTTGCTATGTAAGCTGCTACCCCAACGCAGGCCTGCCCAATGCCATGGGCGAGTATGATGAAACAGCGAAAATGATGGCTGAAAAAGTGGAAGAATTTGCAAAGGAAGGCTGGGTAAATCTGGTAGGCGGATGCTGTGGCACCACACCAGAGCACATCAAGGCTATTGCCGATGCGGTGAAAAAATATCAACCCAGGCAACTGCCCGAATTGGTGGGATAGCCCAGGGACGGTATCTGTCCCCCGGAAGAAAGGCTTTTTCTTTTCAAACGGATACCAGGCGAAATCCGTCTTACTATGAGCGATTTAGTTTGAATTGTTAACTTTTTTTGTAAACTTGGTAAAAATTTTTTCGATGCGGAAATATAACCAGCTGTTTATACTGGCATTATCAGTTTTTGCCACGGCTGCTGTTCAGAGTTGTAAGAAGTCTAACGGTATTGATAATAACTCGGTTATAAAAAAACCCTACGGTCTTTATGTGGGTGCTAACAAAGGTGAGCTGCTGAATACCAATGATGGTGTAAATTTCAAAACACTGTTTTTTCCCGACAATTATCCTTTCCGCTCCATTGTGACGGCGGGCCCCAACATCTTATTTGTAAAGGCAAATGCCCACCTGAGCCAAAACAATGGCATGAACTTTAACCCCACGTATAAAAACTACGTACCACCGGGCCTGGTGGCTCCCTGGCAGCCCGTAATGTACTACTCCGCATCGCACGGAAGGGTATATCTGGCCAGCACCGATCCGCTCAATAAGGGAATCGTTTTCAGCGATGATAATGGTAAAACCTGGAAGCCGGATACCTGGGATACCGCTGCTATTGGTACAGGCATTACCTCCTTCACACAACTGAACAACGGGGTGATGTTTTCTTTCGGCGACGCCAACGATTCGCTCTATATGAAAGACGGGGCTTCGGATAACTGGAGCCATTATCCTCAGACAAAGCCGCTGCCACAGGGCATGTCCTACCTCAGCCATTTCAACAACACACTGATCCTCTCCGACTATATGGGCACCGAGGGTTGTCAGTACAGCAATGACTCAGGAAAAACCTGGACAAGATATCAGGGCCTGCCTGCCACTAACAAACTGCTTTGCACACATGCACCCAGCGGTCGTGTGTTGCTGGTGGGTATGGATTCACTGGGAGTGTACCGCCTCGAGAACGGAAGTTTCAAACCTTCCAATACAGGATTGGAAACTAACACCTCTGTATATGCTATAATCGGCAAACAGGATGTGTATAAGAACGGCATTGAGAAGTTTTACATCTACATTGCTACCAGCAAAGGATTATACAGAAGCGAAGATCTCGGTTTTAGCTGGGCGCTGATGCTCGAAGGAGATTTTGGTGCAGTGTATTAATCGTCGCTGTCGTCATTTAGAAGATCATTCAGGTCGCGCCGCTGTTTTTTGGTCGGGCGACCTGTTTTGCTTAAGCGCTTGCCGGTAAAGAAACTGGCCGATAGACGCTGTTGCGATTGTCGGTCCTCATCACTGGTAAGGTCCGCATAGTGTTTTACCGCTACTTCGTAGGCTGCCCTTGTATGCAGCAATCCGGTCACTTCTATCGTCCACTTGCGCGAAGGGGTCCTGATGTCGTAGCGATCTCCCAAAGCCACTTGTTTCGAAGCTTTTACAGGGGCGCCATTCATCTTCACTTTACCGTCGTCTATGGCAGATGTGGCCTGCGTGCGCGTTTTAAAAATTCTGATGGCCCAGAGATATTTGTCAAGTCTTAGTTTTTCGTCTCCCATGGCCTGCTAATGTAACAAATCTGAATCGGTGGCTCTGAAAACCTTTGCTAATTTTACGCTTCTGTAACTATGCATACGCTTATCGTTTTTGCTTCGGGTCAGGGATCTAATGCCCGTGCTATACATGAATATTTTGGTCGGGGCCAGCAGGCTCGCATCGGTCTTATTGTTTGCAACCGTGCGGATGCCGGAGTATTAACATGGGCGCAGCATGCTGAGATACCCACATGGGTTGTAGATCGGCAGACTTTTATGAGCGAAGATTTTTTGAGACAACTCCAGACCTATCAACCATCACTCATTGTGTTAGCCGGTTTTCTATGGAAGATTCCTGATGCACTGGTAGCCATTTTCCGGAACAAAATCGTGAACATCCACCCGGCCCTGCTCCCCGACTTTGGTGGGAAGGGTATGTATGGAGCGCATGTGCACAGGGCCGTTATCGAAGCAGGTAAAAAGGAGAGCGGCATTACCATTCACTATGTCGATGAAGTGTATGATAGCGGCGACATCATTATGCAAGCCCGTTGCCCGGTTCACCCGGACGATGATGATCTGACGCTTGCCGGGCGCATTCATGGGCTGGAGCATTTTTTCTTTCCCCGCACCCTGGAGTATTTGCTGCAGACAGGCTTTGCTGCATCCGGGCAATATACAAAGGCCTCAAGCGTTTAATTCTTTACATTTGGCTAATACCGTTATGAATTTCAGATTTTCGCTCCTGCTTAGTTCCATGATCTTGTATGCCCTTGCAGGTTTTGGACAGGGAATGCCTATCGGCTACTGGCGCAGCCATCTTCCGTACAACAATGCTATTAGTGCAGCTACCAACGGTGTTACCATCTTTGCGGCTTCCGACATGAGCCTATTTACCTACAACAAAGCCAGCAACGAGATCAGCACCTACAGTAAATCGGAGGGAATGTCGGACGTGGGCATAGCTTATGTAGCTTATGATGAAGTAACAGACCAGGCAGTAATTGCGTACAAAAACGGAAACATTGACCTCTTTCGCGATAATAGCTTTTTTAACATCCCCGACATCAGGCTGAAGTCAATAACCCCTAAGAACATCAACCATATCTACACCACCGGAGGTATGGCCTATCTGAGCACCAGCTTCGGTGTGGTAGTCCTCAACCTAAGCAAACGAGAGACCCGCGAGACTTACACATTCACCCTCAATAACAAAACACTCGAAGTGCGGTCCTTCACCGCAGCAGGTACCTATTTCTATGCTGTAACCAATGCGGGCGTTTTCAGGGCAAACAAAAATGCCGCCAACCTTCAGGATCTTGCAGCCTGGAAACTGCTCGACAGTGCAACCCATCTGATCACAATAGCCAGTTCGGACAGCAGGGTCTTTGTAGCTGCTTCCGATAGTATGTTTGTCGTTTCGGGCGATACCCTTGCTTTTGTGTATCTACCGGCCTATTCTATCAATCGTATTGAGCCTTCGCCCGAAGGCCTGTTTATTGAGGAATACGATAGTCCTACGAATAAGGGCGTTGTGCGCCTGTATCAGGTAGCAACGGATGCTGTTACTGATTCTTTTGTCATAGCCGGAAAGCCGGCCAATGCCTTTCAGCTTGCCGACGGTTCTCTCTGGGTGGCAGATGCGCTAAATGGACTGTGCTACAGGACGGAAGATCAAATAGCGGCTTTCGTTAAGCCTCAGGGCCCGGCCGCCGCCGGAGCTTACGATATACTTCCCTATAATGGCGATGTATGGGTAGCCCATGGCGGCTACGACGAAAACTGGACCTATATCTACAATGGCTATTGCCTTTCGCATTACAACAACGGGAGCTGGACCACTTATACCGGTCGCAACTTTCAGCCGTTCAATCAGGCCGACTTTACCGATGTCATCGCGCTGGCCAAAGACCCGGTAGATGGTACCTTGTATGCGGCATCTTACAGAAGCGGATTATTTGAGCTGCACACCGATGGCACCTGGCAGCTCTATCGTGAAAGTCCCTATACGGAAGTGCATTTTATTGACTTTACTTCTTACCGTGTTTCGGGCCTGGCTTTCGATGACAACCGCAATCTCTGGATTACGAATTTTGGCGGTGTGAAAGAGCTGGCTGTAAAAACACCGGAAGGCAAAGGATATAAATACCGGGGCGGAGGTACACAAAGCAGTGCAGCCTACGTGTTGGTGGACGATAATAATCTGAAGTGGTACATACTGCCGGCGGGTGTAGATGGTGTAGCCGCCTACGACGAAAACTATACGCTGGATAATACCGCAGACGATCGTTACATAAAGATTTCGGCCTCGCGCTTTGGCCTCAGTTCTGTGGTAAACTGCATTGCCAAGGACCAGCAAAACGAAATATGGATCGGTACCAACGACGGTATCGGTGTAATAAGTTGTTCGCCTGATCAGGTCTTTGCCGGCAATTGTGAAATCAGGAAACCTATTGTTCAGTATGATCAGTTTGCGGGCTATCTTTTTCAAAACGAAAAGGTGAAAACCATTGCGGTGGACGGTGCTAATCGCAAATGGATTGGTACTACCAACGGCGTATGGCTGATAAGCCCGGAGGGAGATAAAATCATTTATCGCTTCACAGCAGAAAATAGTCCGTTGCCCTCCAATAACATTCAGAAAATAGCAGTGGACCCCGTTACCGGCGATGTATATATCGGCACGGCTTCCGGCCTGGTTTCGTATCGCGGTACGGCCACAGAAGGCGCTGCTGTCAATGAAACGGTAACGACATTCCCCAACCCTGTACCTTCTGGCTACTCCGGCACCATTGCCATCAAAGGTCTGGTCGAAAATGCCGATGTACGCATCACCGATATTTCCGGTCAGTTGATATACCGTACCAAAGCGCTGGGGGGCCAGGCAGTATGGAACGGCCTCGACTATACCGGTCATCGTCCGCAAAGTGGAGTGTACCTCATCTTTATCACCAACAAAGACGGCTCTCAAACGCATGTGGGCAAGATGGTTTTCATGGAGTAAGGGCTCATGCTTCAGACGACACAAGGAATAGTTTTACGATCCATTAAGTATGGCGAAACGAGTCTGATCGTATCCATGTTTACGCGCAGCTTTGGGCGGCAGTCGTATATGGTACAGGGCGTACGGTCTGCCAGGGCTCGTCAGCAAAAGGCAGCGCTCCTGCAACCCGCCACCTTGCTCGATCTGGTAAGCTATCAAAAGCCACAGAGAAGCCTGCTGCATCTGCGGGAATATCAATTGGCCCATTTCTACACTTCCGTTCAGCAGGACATTGTGAAAAACAGCATAGCGCTTTTTTCTGTTGAGCTGCTTTTAAGATTACTTCCGGAAGAAGCGCCTCTTGAAGATTTCTTCGAGTTTTGCTTTGACTATTTTGTAGCGCTCGACAAGGGAGCAGGTCACGAAGTTGCCAATTTCCCGATCTATTTTGCTTTGCAGATCACCCGGTTTTTCGGATATGATATAAAAGGCGCTTATTCTGCCCAAACCCCCTATCTGAATCTGGAAGAAGGGGGATTCTCCAATCACGTTCCGGCGGTTCCTCCGTTTGTGCACGACCATGAAGCAAAAGCAATAAGCCAGCTTCTCCACCGCCCTGTTTTTTCAGTGCAGGCTGATGTGCAGCTAAGCGCAGATAGCCGCTATCGTCTGCTGGACTGGCTGGTAGCCTATTTGCAGCAGCACACCCAGCATTTGGGGGAAATACGGTCGTTGACTGTGCTTCGTACTATTCTGCATTAGCCCTCGCATCCTACATAACGCAGTACGGCTGCACCAACTGTAAGCCATAAAATTCCCTTGATGAGAAAAAACAAAAAACCGGCGATGCCTATTCGTTTCAGCCAGCGCGAAACGTTTTTTTGACGCGCATTTTCCCTGGAGTTTTCTTGTACCGGGTCTTTCATAGCGCTGCAAATCTAAAGGATTTAGTTCTGCCCTCCTGCACGTCAGAATACGTTCAGCTTCTGCCTGCCTTCGTAGTGAAGCGGTACGGTGATAAAGAGTCCGCGCCCCGCTTTTACACTACCCTCCAGTTTCACCAGCACCTCTTTATTGAAGAGCAATTGCAGTGCATTGGGAAATACACCCTTCAGGTCCGGAATCAAGGTTACCGGCAGTAAAAAGGTATCGCGGCCGGGGACATCGAAGCTACGGCTCACAAAGGCTTTGCCGATGTAAGCATTATTGATATACAGGTTGACGTTGGCGTCTTTCAGCGTCAATCCAAAGCCGTTTGGGTTGTAGAACTGAAGGTCCATGCTGATCTCCGGCTCGTTCATATCCAGCTTGGCTAATCGAAAATTTTTAGCCTCCTGATATTGAATATCCTTCACTTCGCGCGTGGTGGCGCAAGAGCTGACAAAAATCAACAGAATCAAAAAAGCGGCAATACTCCATTTCATGAAAGGACCAATTTGTTACCCGGACACTACAATCGGGCCAAAAATAAAGTGACCTCCGCAGATCTTGCGAAGGCCACTGTGCGTTTCGAAGATTTTTATTTTTTGCGGCTGATCGCTTTCTCTGTGGACGCCATGATATGTTCTTTGGTAAGACCATATTTATCCAAAAGTTGCTTTGGTGTTCCGCTTTCGCCAAAAGTATCCATCACCGCAACATATTCGTGCGGCACGGGGCATTCGCGCGCGGCAACATTAGCAATACTATCGCCCAGTCCGCCATTGATCTGATGCTCTTCGGCAGTAACGATGCACCCTGTTTTGCGTATCGAACGGATCACCGCTTCTTCGTCCAGTGGCTTGATGGTATGTATATTGATCAATTCTACAGAAATGCCTTTTTCTGCCAATGCTTTTGCCGCTTCCACAGCAGTCCACACCAGGTGTCCACAGGCAAAAATGCTCACATCGGTCCCCTCTGCCAGCACCTGTGCTTTGCCAATCTCAAAATGCTGGTCTTCTGCTGTAAAGTTGGGCCATTTGGGGCGTCCGAATCTAAGATATACCGGACCATCATGCTCCGCAATCGCCATTGTGGCAGCCCTTGTTTGGTTGAAGTCGCAGGGAACGATAACGGTCATGCCCGGCAACATTTTCATCATGCCAATATCTTCGAGTACCTGATGTGTGGCACCGTCTTCACCAAGGGTAAGTCCTGCATGGGAGGCACAGATCTTTACATTCTTACCACTGTAGGCCACCGACTGGCGGATCTGATCGTACACGCGCGATGTTGAGAAATTGGCAAACGTAGTGGTGAAGGGAACCTTTCCGCCGATGGTCATACCCGCAGCTACACCGATCATATTTGCCTCTGCAATACCGCATTGGAAAAAGCGTTCAGGAAATTCTTTCATAAATGCATTGAGCTTGAGGGAACCGGCAAGATCTGCGGTTAGCGCAACGACATTCGGATTTTTACGTCCTGCTTCCAGAATTCCCTCACCAAATCCCGCACGGGTTTCTTTCTCATTCAACAATTGAATATCCTGTAACATATCAGCTTCATCGAGCGCAACAGTAAGCCGGAAATTTTTTACGTGTCG
>OFIS01000123.1_pt1 | contig 87686 bp, 68 predicted proteins | sample 1775071 | NCBI WGS metagenome assembly OFIS01 (sample SAMN08195774, study PRJEB24354) | sludge metagenome | isolation source: sludge from phenol fed wastewater aerobic bioreactor C | place: India: Nagpur | collected 2016-09-17 | reverse complement strand
AGCGGACCGTGATCGACGCGGCCGCGCCCCTCACTCATGTCGACCGGGTGATCGCCGAACTGGCGAGCCTCCCCAACGTGCGCCTGATGACGCGGACCTCGGTCTTCGGCGCCTATGACGGCGGCACCTACGGCGCGCTCGAGCGCGTCGCCGATCATCTCCCCGTCCCCGCGCCCTTCCAGCCGCGCCAGCGCCTGTGGAAGATCGTCGCGAAACGCGCGGTGCTCGCCGCAGGTAGCCTCGATCGGCCGATCGTCTTCGGCGGCAACGATCGCCCCGGCGTCATGCTGGCGCAGGCCGTGGAGACCTTCGTCGGCCGCTGGGCGGTCGCCCCGGCGAAGACCATGGCCGTCTTCGCCAACAACGACGCCGCCTGGACGACCGCCTTCGCCGCTCACGACGCCGGGCAGACGATCGCCGCGCTGATCGACACCCGCCGCGACGTCGCCCCCGATCTCCTGGCCGGCGCGAAGGCGCGCGGCCTCAGAACCCTCCTCGGCGGCGAGGTGATCGCCACCAGGGGCAAGACCCTCGCCGCGATCGACGTCGCCGTCGGCGGCAAGGTCGAGCGTCTCGCCGTCGACGGGCTCGCCATGTCCGGCGGCTTCTCGCCCGCCGTCCACCTCACCTGCCACCACGGCGGCCGCCCGGTGTGGAACGACGCCATCGCCGCCTTCGTGCCGGGCCTCTGCCCGCCCGGCATGACCGTCGCCGGCGCGGCGGCCGGCGCCTACGCGCTCTCCGCCTGTCTCGCGACCGGCGCGGCCGAAGGCGCGAAGGCCGCCGCCGATCTCGGCTTCGCCGTCCCCGCCCTCGAGGTGGCGAAGGTCGAGGATGCCCCGACCGGCCTTTCGGCCTTCTGGTACGTCGAGGGGTCGAAGGGCATGGCCTTCGTCGACTTCCAGAACGACGTCGCCGCCAAGGACGTGAAACTGGCGGCCAAGGAAGGCTTCACCTCGGTCGAGCATCTGAAGCGCTACACCACGCTCGGCATGGCGACCGACCAGGGCAAGCTCGCCAACGTCCCCGGCCTCGCCATCCTGGCGAAGGTCACCGGCCGCACCATCGCCGAGACCGGAACGACGCTCTTCCGCCCGCCGTGGTCGCCGGTGACGCTCGCCGCCTTCGCCGGCCATCATCGCGGCCAGGATTTCCGTCCCGCGCGGATCACCCCGACCCATGCGCTCGCCGAGGAACTCGGCGCCGTCTTCGTCGAGGCCGGGCCGTGGCTGCGCGCCTCCTATTTCCCGAAGGCCGGCGAGACCGATTGGCGCGCGACCGTCGCCCGCGAGGTCGCGGCGGTGCGCGAGGGCGTCGGCCTGATCGACGTCTCCACCTTCGGCAAGATCGAACTGCGCGGCCCCGACGTCGGCGTCCTGCTCGATCGGGTCTATGCCAACACCTTCTCGACGCTCGCCGTCGGCAAGGCGCGCTACGGCGTGATGTGCCGCGAGGACGGCATGGTGATGGACGACGGCACGACGGCGCGGCTCGGGCCCGATCGCTGGATCATGACGACCACCACGGCGAACGCCGCCAAGGTCCACCAGCATCTCGAATTCTGCCTCCAGGTCCTGTGGCCCGACCTCGACGTGGTCACCGCCTCGGTCTCCGAGCGCTGGGCGCAGATCTCGATCTCCGGCCCGAAGGCGCGCGACACGCTCGCCCGCGTCGTCGACGATGCCGCCGTGATCGCGCCCGAGGTCTTCCCCTACATGGGCGCGGTCGAGACCACGGTCATGGGCGGGGTGACCGCGCGCCTCTTCCGGCTCTCCTTTGCCGGCGAACTGGGTTGGGAGATCGCGGTTCCCGCCGATCGCGGCGAGGCGCTCGCCCGCGCCCTCCTCGCGGCCGGCGCCGAGTTCGGCATCACCCCCTATGGTCTCGAGGCGCTCGCGGTGATGCGCATCGAGAAGGGCCACGTCTCCGGCCCCGAACTGAACGGCCAGACCACCGCCGCCGATCTCGGCATGGGCCGCATGGCCTCCACCAAGAAGGATTGGATCGGCCGCGTCATGGCCGCTCGCCCCGGTCTCGTCGATCCGAACCGCCCCGGCTTCGTCGGCTTCCGCCCGGTGGATCGGTCGCAGCGGCTCTCCGCCGGCGCCCATCTCCTGGAGCAGGGCGCTACGGCGGCGACGGCGAACGATCGCGGCTGGATCTCCTCGGCCACCTGGTCGCCGACGCTCGGTCACGCGATCGGCCTCGGCTTCCTCGACGGCGGCGCCGCGCGCATCGGCGAGGTGGTCCGCGCCTGGGACGGGTTGCGCGGTACCGACGTCGCGGTCGAGGTCTGCGCCCCGGCCTTCTACGATCCGGAAGGAGTGCGTCTGCGTGGCTGATCTCTTCGCTCACCTCCCCGCCGCGAAGGCCCCGGCGCCCGGCCGTCACGGCGCCCCCCTCGATCCGCCTGGCGTCACCATCGCCACGCGGGACGCCGCCGTCGTCACGGTGATCGCCCGGCCGGGCCGCGTCGAGGCGGCGATCGCCGGCCTCGCCGCCCGCTTCGGCGCGGCGCCGCGCGACGCCGCCGTCCTCACCCGGGCCGGCGCGGTCGAGTTCGTCGGCGTCGCCCCCGGCCGGTGGACGGCGCTTTCCGCCGCGCCGTCCGAGGCCCTGGTCGCGGCCCTCGAGGGCGCGCTCGGCGAGACGGGCCACGTCGTCGATCAGTCCGGCGGTCAGGTCGTGCTGGCGCTCGACGGCCCCGCCGTTCCCGACCTCCTGACGAAGCTGGTGGCGATCGATCTCGATCCCGTCGCCGCGCCCCCCGACGCGGCGCCGACCACGGTGCTCGCCCATGTCGGCGCGACCCTCCTGCCGGGGGAGACGGCGTCGTCGCGGCGCCTGATCGTCGGCCGGTCCTACCTCGCGGCGGCGCTGCGTCTCCTCGTCGCCTCGGCCGCCGAGACGGGGTGCGAACTCCGCGCCTGAGGAGGCGCGCAGCGGTTTCGATGCGCCGCCGCAACGCCGGAAAAAACTTACGAAGTCGTGATCGAACCGTCATGTACTTCGCCGGGCTCCGACCCTATGAGGGACGTACGGCACGCCTCTGGGTCGGGGGCGCGTCCGACCTTCGTCGGACCCTCGGAGACGCCTCGATGTCCCTGGACCTGTTCGTTCGCCCGCGTCGCGGCGTTCGGATCGCTCGCGCCTGTGCCCTTCTCGCCGCCGTCTGGGCCGTCTCCCCCCCGACCTTCGTGACCCTCGCGGCGGAACCGACGAAACCCGCCGCCGAGGCCGCCAAGCCCGAGGCGCCGAAGCGTCCGGTGGCGCCGGTGCGCGTCGTCGCGGCGCGCGCCGCCGACGTGCCGGTGGTGCTCGATCTCGTCGGCACCACGCAGGCGGTCGCCTCGATCCCGGTCAAGACCCGGGTCGACAGCCAGATCGAGAGCGTCGGCGTCGCCGAGGGCGACCGGGTCGAGGCCGGGCAGGTGGTGTTCACCCTCGACAGCCGCGCCATTCGCGCCCAGGTCGCCCAGGCCCGCGCGGTCCTGGCGCGCGACAAGGCGCAATTGGCCCTGGTCCAGTCGGATCTCGAGCGCACCGAGCAACTGGTCGCCAGCCGCACCAAGTCGAACCGCGATCTCGAATCCGCCCGCACCCTCGTCGCCGCGCAGGAGGCGACCATCGACGCCGATCAGGCGGCCCTCGACAATCTCGAGGTCCAGGCCTCCTATTGCATCATCCGCAGCCCGATCGCCGGCCGCGTCGGCTCGCTGCCTCTGAAGCCGGGCTCGTCGGTGCGCGCCGCCGATTCCACCGTGCTCGCCACGATCAATCAGCTCGACCCGATCCATGTCGCGGTGGCGGTGCCCCAGGCCATGGTCGGCCGCCTGCGCGCGGCGCTCGGGCGCGGCGAGGTGCCGGTCGAGGTCGGCCTGCCCGGCGCGGCGGAGCGCGAGCCCCGGGTCGGCCGCGTCGCCTTCATCGAGAACGCCCTCGACGCCACCACCGGCACGCTCGGCGTCAAGGCGCTGGTTCCGAACGCCGACGAGCGGCTGCTGCCGGGCGAATTCGTCCATGTCCGTCTGCGCCTGCGCAACGACCCCGGCGCGCTGATCGTGCCGGCCGCCGCCGTGCAGATCGGCCAGAAGGGCGCCTATGTCTGGGTGGTCGGCGCCAAGGAGGCGGCCGAGGTCCGGCCGATCGTCGTCGACCGCACCGTCGACGGGTCGAGCGTCGTCACCAAGGGCCTCGCCGCCGGCGACCGCGTCGTCACCGAGGGACAATTGCGGCTGGCGCCCGGCGCGACCGCCGAGATCCTCGCCGACGCGCCCGCCGGCCCCAAATCGGGATCGTGACGCCCATGTCGATCTCGGCTCCGTTCATTCGCCGGCCGGTCGCCACCATCCTGGTGATGGTCGCCTTCCTCGCCGCCGGCCTCTTCGGCTATCGCCAATTGCCGGTCGCCGCCGTGCCGCGCGTGGACTTCCCCACCATCTCGGTGACGGCGAAACTGCCCGGCGCCAGCCCCGAGACCATGGCGAGTTCGGTCGCCTCGGTGCTGGAGCGCCAGTTTTCCGGCATCGCCGGCCTCTCGGCCATGTCCTCGACCTCGGTCACCGGCTCGTCCAACGTGACGCTCCAGTTCGATCTCGGCCGCGACATCGACGGCGCCGCCCTCGACGTCCAGGCGGCGATCGGCGCCGCCCAGCGCCAGCTGCCGGGCGAGATGAGCGAACCGCCGAGCTTCCGCAAGGTCAATCCGGCCGACCAGCCGATCCTGTTCCTGGCGTTGAAGTCCGATCTCCTGAGGCTCTCCGACGTCGACGACTACGCCGAGACCACCATCGCCCAGCGCCTCTCGACGCTGCCCGGCGTCGCCCAGGTCAACGTCTACGGCGCCCAGAAATACGCGGTGCGCATCAAGGCCGATCTCGACGCGCTCGCCTCGCGCGGCCTCACCGTCGACGACCTCAAGACGGCCGTCTCCAGCGCCAACACCAATTCGCCGGTCGGCGCCCTGACCGGACCCGACCGCACCGTGACGCTCGCCGCGACCGGCCCGATCGAACGCGCCGCCGGCTACATGCCGCTGATCGTCTCCTGGCAGAACGGCGCCCCGGTCCGCCTGCGCGACGTCGCCGAGGCCCGCGACAGCGTCGAGAACGACAAAGTCGCCGCTTGGCTCGACGGCACCCGCGCCATCATGTTGGCGATCCAGCGCCAGCCCGACGCCAACACCGTCGAGGTGGTCGACCGCATCCGGGGGATCCTGCCCAAGCTCACCGCCGACATGCCGCCGGCGATCGATCTCCAGGTGATGCAGGACCGTTCCCAGTCGATCCGCGCCTCGATCGAGGACGTGGAACTGACGCTGGCGATCTCGATGGCGCTGGTGATCGGCGTCATCTACCTGTTCCTGAAGTCGGCCCGCGCCACCATCATCCCGACGCTCGCCCTGCCGGTGTCGCTGATCGGCACCTTCGCCGGCATGTACGTGCTCGGCTTCTCCCTCGACAACATCTCGCTGCTGGCGTTGACGCTCGCCGTCGGCTTCGTCGTCGACGACGCCATCGTCATGCTCGAGAACGTCATGCGTCACGTCGAGATGGGCGAGAAGCCGATGCGCGCCGCCTTCCTCGGCTCGGCCGAGGTCGGCTTCACCATCGTCTCGATGACGCTGTCGCTGGTGGCGGTGTTCATCCCCGTCCTCTTCATGGGCGGCGTGGTCGGGCGCATGTTCTTCGAGTTCGGCCTCACCATCACCCTGGCGATCCTGATCTCCGGCGTGGTCTCGCTGACCCTGACGCCGATGCTCGCCGCTCGCATCATCGACGAGAACCACCTCCACAAGCGCCCGAACTTCGTCGTCCGTGCCTTCGATGCCGTCTTCACGTTGGTGACGCGCTTCTATTCCTGGTCGCTCGATTGGGTTCTGAAGGCCAAATGGGCGATGCTGGTGGTGCTCCTCGCCACCGTCGCCTGGACCGCGATGCTCTATCGCGACACCCCCAAGGGCTTCTTCCCGCAGGAGGACACCGGCCTCCTCACCGGCTCGACCCAGGGTCCCGACGACGTCTCCTTCACCGCCATGGCCGAGCGCCAGAAGGCGGTCGCCGCCATCGTCGCCGCCGATCCCGACGTCGTCAGCGTGATGTCGACCGTCGGCGCGGGGTCGGCAAGCGCCAACCAGAGTTCGGGCCGCATGTTCGTCCAGCTGAAGGCGAAGCCCGAGCGCAAGTCCTCCTCGAACGAGGTGATCGCGCGCCTGCGCCGGGCGACCGCCAAGGTGCCGGGCATCAACGCCTTCTTCCAGAACGTCCAGAACATCAACATCGGCACGACCTTCAGCCGTGCCCAATGGCAGTACACCGTCCAGGCGACCGACTTCCAGGAACTGCGCGAGATCGCCCCGAAGCTCGAACAGGGCATCCGCCGCATCCCCGGGGTGGTCGACGTCTCCTCCGATCTCCAGGTGCGCGGCCGTCAGGCGATCGTCGACATCGACCGAGATCGCGCCGCCCGGCTCGGCCTCACCGTCGATCAGCTGCGCTCGCGCCTCTATTCGGCCTATGGCTCGCGCGTCGTCTCGACCATCTTCACCGACACCGCCGCCTATTCGGTGATCCTGGAGGCGGGCGAGGACTTCACCACCAGTCCCGACCTGCTGCGCCGGCTCACCATCCGCACGCCCTCGGGCATGACGGTGCCGCTCGACGCGGTGGCGAGCGTGCGCGAGGCGCCGGCGCCGACGCTGGTGACCCACAAGGGTCAGCTGCCGGCGGTGACGATCTCGTTCAACCTCCAGCCGGGCACGGCGCTCTCCCAAGCCGTCGAGGCGATCCAGGGCATCGAACACGACGTCGGTCTGCCGGCGACCGTCCAGACCGGCTTCTCCGGCACGGCCCAGGTGTTCCAGGACGCCGTCGCCGGTCAGGGCATGCTGATCTTCGCGGCGGTACTGGTGATCTACATCGTGCTCGGCATCCTCTACGAGAGCTTCGTCCATCCGCTCACCATCCTCTCCGGCCTGCCGGCGGCGGGTATCGGCGCGCTGCTCACGCTCCAGCTCTTCAAGCTCGACCTCTCGGTGATCGCCATGATCGGCATCGTCATGCTGATCGGCATCGTCAAGAAGAACGCCATCATGATCGTCGACTTCGCGGTCGAGCGCCGCGCCTCCGGCCTCTCGGCGGTGGAGGCGGTGCACGAGGCCTGTCTCCTGCGCTTCCGGCCGATCATGATGACCTCGCTCGCGGCGATCCTCGGCACGCTGCCGATCGCGCTCGGCATCGGCGCCGGCGCCGAGCTGCGCCAGCCGCTCGGCCTCGCGGTGGTCGGCGGTCTGGTGGTGTCGCAGATCCTCACCCTCTACATGACCCCGGTGGTCTATCTGCTGCTCGATCCGCTGACCCGGTCGCGGCGGGTCCATCTCGACGAGGCCGATCCCGAGGCGGCGTGAGGCGGGTCGCGAAGGACGACCGAGGGCCGAGACCACGCGTCCGTGTTTCGGCCCATGGGAAGACGCAGCCGGCGTGCTTAAATTCGAGACGGCGTCGCCGCGATGGGCGTGGTCGCACGCCGGCCCGATGACGAGGCGCGCCATGACCGACGACGGGACCCTCCCCATCCTCCGCTTCCACGGCGCCGCCCGCACGGTGACCGGCTCCTGTCACGCGATCGAGATCGGCGGTCGCCGCATCCTCGTCGACTGCGGCCTCTTCCAGGGCTCCAAGACCGAGAAGGAGTTGAACTATCGCGCCTTCCCCTTCGAGGCGCGCGGCGTCGACGCGGTGGTCCTGACCCATGCCCACATCGACCATTCCGGTCTCTTGCCGAAACTGGTCGGCGACGGCTTCCGCGGCCCGATCTACGCGACGCCGCCGACCATCGACCTCGCCGCCGTCATGTTGCCCGACAGCGGCCACATCCAGGAGATCGAGGTCGAGCGCCTCAATCGCCGCAACGGCCGTCGCGGCCGCGCCGCCGTCGCGCCGATCTATACCGCCGACGACGCGATGGCGACGCTCGAGCGGTTCCGTTCGGTCCCCTACGAAGAATGGCGCGAGATCATCCCCGGCATCCGCATCCGCTTCTGGAACGCCGGACACCTGCTCGGCTCGGCCTCGGTCGAGATGGAGATCGAGACGCCGGAACGGCCCTTGCGCCTCCTCTTCTCCGGCGACGTCGGCCCCGCCCACAAGCTGCTGCAACACGATCCGGTCGCGCCGAAGATCTGGGACCATGTGATCTGCGAATCGACCTACGGCGACGTCGACCGCGCCGAGGTGACCGAGGAACATCGCCGCGCCGCCCTGAAGGCCGAGGTGAAGGCCGCCTGGCGCGCCGACGGCGTGCTGCTGATCCCCTCCTTCGCGGTCGAGCGCACCCAGGAGCTCCTCGCCGATCTCGCCCTGCTGATGGATCGCGGCGACGTGCCGAAATGCCCGATCTATATCGACAGCCCGCTCGCGACCCGCGCCAGCGAGGTCTTCCGCCGCCACGCCGGCGAGCTCGAGGAGGGCGGCCGGTTGGTGCGGGCGATGGAGGCCCGCCACATCCGCTTCACCGAGACGGTCGCCCAGTCGATCGCCCTCGACGACATCCACGACTTCCACATCGTCATCGCCGCCAGCGGCATGTGCGAGGCCGGCCGCATCCGCCATCGCCTGAAGAACTGGCTGTGGCGCGAGGAGGCGACGGTGCTGCTGGTCGGCTATCAGGCCGCCGGCACCCTCGGCCGCATCCTCGAGGAGGGCGCGAGCGAGGTCCGCATCCAGGGCGATCCGATCCGGGTGCGCGCCCGCATCCGCAAGCTCGATCTCTACAGCGGCCACGCCGACGGGCCGGAACTGGCCGAATGGGTCCGCCATCGCCTGCCCGTCGAGGGCCGCGTCTTCCTGGTCCACGGCGAGGAGGAGGCGATCGCCGGGCTGCGCGCGCGCATCGAGGCCTTCTATCCCGCCGACCGGATCCTCGCGCCCTCGCTCGACGGGGCCTACCGGCTGGAGATCGGCGGCGCCGTCGACGTCGGCGATCCCACTCGTCCGCCGCGGATCGATCCGAACCGCTCCGGTCATCCCGATTGGCACAACGACTGGCAGTCGCTGCTGCTCGATCTCGAGGCGCAATTGGCCGGCGCCGCCGACGACCGCGCCCGTGGCGTGGTCATCCGCAAGATCCGGCGCGCGCTCGAGGAGGCGTGAGACCGAACCTTCGAAGTTTCGACCCGTTCGAAACTTCGAAGGCGAAGGCGAGCCCGAACGGGCGTCGGCCGGTCGGGCCGCAACCCACGGGACGGTCCGACGGGTCGGACCGTCCCGTGATCGGTATGAAGCCGGCTCCCGAACGGACGAACGAGACCGGGGCGAGGGGGAACCGCCGCCCCGGTCTCGTCGCCGGTCCGATCGGGAGAGCGTCGGTCAGTGACCGCCGGCCGGACCCGTATGGGCGCGCGGGCGCCGCATCAGAGGAACCATCACCACCAGGGTGACGAAGAGGAAGGTGAGCGCCAGGAACACGTCGCCGATCGCCCAGACCTGAGCCTCGCGCCGGACGATACCGGCGAGTTTGGAGGTGGCGGCGAGGGCCGCGTCGGAGCCCCGGCTCGCCATCGCCGTGGTCAGCGAGGCGAGCATCTCCTCCGCTTTGACGTTGCCCCAGGCGACCCGCTCGTGCAGGCGCTCGAGGTGGAGGTCCATCCGGTCGTTCATCACCGTGTTGATGAGGGCGAGGCCGACCGCGCCGCCGAGATTGCGGGTGAGGTTGAAGAGGCCGGAGGCGTTCTTGATCCGCTCCGGCGGCAGCGTGCCGAGCGCCAGATTGTTGATCGGCACCATGCAGGTCATCAGCGAGAAGCCGCGCAGCATCTGCGGCACCAGGAGTTCCCAGAAGTCCCAGTCCTTGGTGACGTAGGAGACCTGCCAGGTGCCGAGCGCGAAGCCCGCGAACCCCGCCGCGATCATCAGGCGCGGATCGATCTTGGTGATCAGCCGCCCGACGATCGGCGCGGCGACGAACATGCAGACGCCGGTGACCGCCATGGTCTCGCCGATCATCATCGCCGAATAGCCGCGCACGCGGGCGAGATAGACCGGATAGAGATAGGTGAGCCCGTAGAGGCCGATGCCCATCACGAAGGAGAAGAGCGAGCCGGTCCAGAAGTTCCGGTCGAGGAAGGCGCCGAGATCGACGATCGGTTGTCGTGCCGTGAAGGCCCGCCAGAAGAACAGGATTCCGCCGCAGGCCGAGACGAGGCCGGTGAGGACGATCACCTCGCTGTCGAGCCAGCCCTTGGCCGGGCCTTCTTCCAGGAAATATTCGAGCGCGCCGAGGAACACCGCCATGCCGCCGAGCCCGGCCCAGTCGAAGTTCTCGAGCAGCGAGAAGTCGGGCTCGTCGAAGTCGACCAGGATCCACACGGCGGTGGTGACCAGGATGCCCGGCACCACGTTGACCAGGAACAGCCAGTGCCAGGAGAAGATCTCGGTCAGCCAGCCGCCGAGCGTCGGGCCGATGGTCGGCGCGAGCGTCGCCACGAGGCCGATGATCGGGGCGATGATCGGCTGTTTGGAACGCGGGAAGATCGTGTAGGCCGAGGCGAAGACGGTCGGGATCATGCCGCCGCCGATGAAGCCCTGCAGCGCCCGCCACACGATCATCTCCTCGATCGAGGAGGACATGGCGCAGGCGACGCTCATCGCGGTGAAGCCGGCGGCCGAGATCGCGAACAGGATCCGCGTCGAGAGAACCCGCGACAGGAAGCCCGACAGCGGGATCATCACCACTTCGGCGACGAGATAGCTGGTCTGAACCCAGGCGACCTCGTCGGCGGAGGCCGACAACCCCGCCTGGATCTCGGCGAGCGACGCCGAGACGATCTGAATGTCGAGGATCGCCATGAACATGCCGAAGACCATGCTCATGAAGGCGAAGACCCGGCGCGGCTCGAAATTGGGTTCGATCGGGCGCGGGCCGGCCGCCGGCGCGGCCGTCGTGGTCGTGCTCATCCCGCCCTCCTCCGCGGCGTCGCCGCGCTCACTTCCGCTCCGTGCGGGTGTCGACGTCCGCCTCGACCGACATGCCGGCCCGCAGCAGCCCCTCGCGGGCGACTTCGGCCGGAACCGCGATGCGGACCGGAACGCGCTGGACGATCTTGGTGAAGTTGCCGGTCGCGTTTTCCGGCGGCAGCAGCGAGAACTGCGCGCCCGTCGCCGGCGACAGCCCGACCACGCGCCCCTCGATGTGCCGGCCCGGCACGCCGTCGATCGCGAGAACCGCGCGGGCGCCGGGACGGATGTCGCCGATCTGCGTCTCCTTGTAGTTCGCCTCGACATAGACCTCGTCGAGCGGCACCAGCGCGAGCAGGCGCGTGCCCGGGACGACGTACATGCCGACCTGCACCGCCTTGTTGCCGACGACGCCGTCGATCGGCGCGCGCACTTCGGTGAAGGAATGGTCGCGCCGCGCCTTGTCGAGCGCGACGGCGAGCTCGTTGCGCACCGAGGCGGCCTCGCGGCGCTGTCCCTCGACGACGGCGAGCGAGGCGTGGGCGTTCTCGAGCCCGGCCTCGGCGACGGCGACGCCGGCGGCGGTGCGGTCGCGGGCGGCGAGCGCGGTGTCGAGCGCCTGCTGGGTGCCCGCCGAGGACTTGACCAGGGTCGAGGCGCGCCGGAAGTCGGCCTCGGTCCGCGCCACGTCGGACCGGGCGGCGGCGAGATTGGCCTCGGCCTGATCGATCCCGGCCTTGGCGGCGACGATCTGGGCGTCGATGCGGCCGAGCGTGGCGTCCTGGGTGGCGAGCTTGCCCTCCGCCGCCTTCACCGCCAGTTCCGCGTCGCCCGGATCGATCACGGCGAGGACGTCGCCGCGCTTCACGTGCTGCAGGTCGGAGACCCGCACCTCGGTGACGAAGCCGGAGGCGCGCGGCGCGATCGTCACCGTCTCCGCCTTCACGTAGGCGTCGTCGGTGGAGATCAGGAACCGGCCTTCGGTCAGCCAGTGCCAGCCCTTCCAGCCGACGAAGCCGAGCGCCGCCAACGCGAGCGTGCCGAGGATCAGCCGCTTGCGGCGGGCGCTGCCGCGCGTCGAGGCGCGGTTGGCGGCCGTGGGGGTGGGGGCGGCGCCGGCCGTCGGAGCCGCCGGGGCGGCGGGCGGGGTCACGGACGGCGTGCCGCCGCTGCCGGGGGTGGTTTCGCTGCGAGCCATGCGGCCTCTCGTGTCGGAAGTGTCGTCCGCGACCGAGGTCCGGGACCACGCGAGCCTCCCGCGACACCTCTCCCTCGAAGTGGCCGTTCGAAAACGGCGGTTCGCGGACGGTCGACGAAGGGATGCACGGCGCGATCGAACCGAACGGTTCGGTCATTGACCGTTGACATAGCGCAGGCGCGCGCCTAGATCAACATCGAACCGAACGGTTCGGTCAATTTGGTGTGAAGCTCCGCGTCGCGCCGCACTTCCGGGCGGCGAGGTGGGGATCACGCCGAGAGGGCGTCTTCCCGCCCGACGCCGGGCGTGCGAGCGTCCCGGCCCGGGAGAGATCGCGGGCGCGAGGCGAGCGCCGCGCGGTGCGACGGCGCCGACCGAGGCAAGAGAAAGAACGAAGGCATGAACGATCCCGCCAAGCGAACCCATTCGAGCGAGGCCGCCGCGCATGCGCCGGCGCAGGGCGGAATCTTCGGCCATTCCGACGAGAAGGCGCGTCAGATCCTCGACGGCGCCCGCGCCGTCTTCCTGCGCGACGGTTTCGACGGCGCCTCGATGAACGACATCGCCAAGGCCGCCGGCGTCTCCAAGGGCACGCTCTACGTCTATTTCCAGTCGAAGGATCAGCTCTTCGCCGCGCTCATCCGCCACGACAAGCGCCAGCAGGCCGAGCAGGTCTGCCTGTGGGGCGAGCGCCGCCCGGGCGAGGACCTCCGCTCGGTCCTCCTGGGTCTCGGCCGCCGCCTGACCGCCAAGCTGATGCTGCCCGAGCACATCGCCCAGGTGCGCACCGTCATGGCGGTCTCGCCGAAGTTCCCCGAGATCGGCCGCGCCTTCTACGAGACCGGACCGAACTACGGCACCGAACGCCTCGCCGGCTTCTTCGATCGTCTCGTCGCCGGCGGCGAACTCGTCATCCCCGACAGCCGCCTCGCCGCGACCCTGTTCGTCCAGATGTGCCAGGGCGACGGCGTCCGCCGGATGATGTTCTGCGTCTCCGACACGATCTCCGACGAGGAGATCGAGACGACCGTCGGCAACGCGGTCGACGTCTTCCTCGCCGCCTACGCGCCGAAGCCGTGACGATTCGATCGCGCGCGGCGTGATCGGAAGACCGGAAAGGGGCCGAAAAACGAGAAAGCCGCCCGAAGGCGGCTTTTCGCGAAGGGCACTCCGTCCGGAGGGAAGGAGTGGTGGGCGCAACAGGGCTCGAACCTGTGACCCGCTGATTAAGAGTCAGCTGCTCTACCAACTGAGCTATGCGCCCTTCCGTCGGCCGGCAGTGCCGCCCGGCGAAGTGGCATCCGTATAGCGGGGTGCGGCCCGCGATGCAACAGGGTCGGCAAAGTTTCTTCGCATCGACCCCAAGCGCCTGTGGATGAATGAAAAACGCCGCCGGAGAGGCCCCGGCGGCGCGACTTTTCCAAAAGAATCTCGCTCAGATGCGCTCGCCGACCCGGACCGGCTCGGAGGCGTCCGCCGCCGGATCGGTCGCCTTCTGGCGCCGGATCGACAGCTTGTTGAGCGCCGCGACATAGGCCTTGGCCGACGACACCAGCGTGTCGACGTCGGCGCCGCGTCCGGTCGCGACCCGGCCCTCCTCCTCCAGCCTGACCGAGACTTCCGCCTGCGCGTCGGTGCCTTCGGTCACCGCATGGACCTGATAGAGCGACAGCCGCGCCTCGTGCGGCAGGATCGCCTTGATCGCGTTGAAGGTGGCGTCGACCGGGCCGGTGCCGTTGGCCTCCTTGGTGACGTGGTGGCCGTCGACGTCCATGGTGATGATCGCCTTCTGCGGTCCGCCGGTGCCGGCGATGACCGTCAGCGCGATCACCTTGGCGCCCTCGGCGGCGGAGGTGATGCCGTCCTCGACCAGGGCCTCGATGTCCTCGTCGTAGACGTGCTTCTTGCGGTCGGCCAGATCCTTCATCCGGGTGAAGGCGGCCTCGAAGGCGTTCTCGCCCAGATCGTAGCCCAGGTCCTTCAGCTTCTCGCGGAAGGCGTGGCGGCCGGAATGCTTGCCCATGACCAGATTGGTCTCGCGCACGCCGACGTCCTCGGGGCGCATGATCTCGTAAGTCTCGACGTGCTTCAGCATGCCGTCCTGATGGATGCCGCTCTCGTGGGCAAAGGCGTTCTTGCCGACGATCGCCTTGTTGTATTGGACGGGGAAGCCCGAGACGGTGGAGACCAGCTTGGAGGCCTGCGTCAGCATCGGCGTCTTGATGCCGGTGGTGAAGGGGAAGGCGTCGGCGCGGGTGCGGATCGCCATGACGATCTCTTCCAGCGCCGCGTTGCCGGCCCGCTCGCCCAGCCCGTTGACGGTGCATTCGACCTGCCGCGCGCCGCCCATCACGCCGGCCAGCGAATTGGCGACCGCCATGCCCAGATCGTTGTGGCAATGGGTCGAGAAGATCGCCTTGTCGGCGTTCGGCACCCGGTTGATCAGCATCTCGAACAGGGCCCGATATTCCTCCGGCGTGGTGTAGCCGACGGTGTCGGGGATGTTGATCGTCGTGGCGCCGGCCTTGATCGCCGCCTCGACGCAGCGGCACAGGAAGTCGTGCTCGGTGCGGGTCGCGTCCTCGGCCGACCATTCGACGTCGTCGGTGTGGGTGCGGGCGCGGGCGACGGAGGCGAACACCTTCTCCAGGACCGCGTCGGGCTCCATCTGCAGCTTGTACTTCATGTGCACCGGCGAGGTGGAGATGAAGGTATGGATGCGGAAGGCATGCGCGTGGCGCAGCGCCTCGGCGGCCCGGTCGATGTCCTTGTTGGCGGCGCGCGCCAGACCCGCCGGTACGGCGTTGTGCAGACGGCGGGCGATCTCGGAGACCGCCTCGAAGTCGCCCTGGGAGGCGATCGGGAAGCCCGCCTCGATCACGTCGACGCCCATGGCGTCCAGGATGTCGGCGACCTGCAGCTTCTCGTCGAAGGTCATCGACGCGCCGGCGGACTGTTCGCCGTCGCGCAGGGTGGTGTCGAAGATGCGGATGCGTTCACGGGAGGAGGGAACGGCGTTCATCGGATCTGTCCTCGATATCGGTGCGGCGCGGGACGGAGATGTCTGTGGTCCGTCGTCGGCGCCGAAGGGTGTTCGGTGGCCGGTTCGCTGCGGATCCCCTGAGTGCCCGCTTCCCGCTCATGGAGGAAGCCGGTCGGCGCTCAGGGGCCGATAAGGAGAAGAAGCGAGGCGGCGAGAAGGGCGAGCGAACCCGTGGCGCGGAAGCGCGCATCGATCGTCGGCGATGAGATGTCTCGCGCGATCATTCCGGGTTCGAGCCTCGTTTCGCTCGTCGAAGCCATCGGACCGAGGCGCTGCGCGCCGTCGACCCGCTCTCGATGGATCCTGACGTGACGGATCCTGAAGTTCAGGGTTCGCGGTCCCGGGACGAGACTGCGAGCCCTTTCGAGATACCGGCGATGACGCGGCGACGCAAGCGCGATTTTCACGCCGCCTTCGCCGAGGTCACGCGTTTGGAATGCGAGACGATCGCCTCGCCCAGCCGTTCGACCAGGGCGGCCTCGATCGAGCGGGCGAAATGGACGCCCACTTCCGTCGCCTCGGTCCACACCACCTCCGCCTCGATCTTGCGGCCCTCGACCACCAGCACGACCGTGCCGCCGCGCCTGAGGCCCGGAACCGGCGTCAGACGCGCGCCGTCGCGCGAGATGTCGGCGAGCGTGGTGCGCGTCTCGCGTCCGTCGACGACGATGCCGATCTCCGCCGAGCTCGACCAGCGATCGGTCTCCCGGCGTTCGGCCTTGCGGGTCGCCTCCTCGACGATCGCCGGGATCTCGGCGCGGACGCGGTCGGAGGAGCGTTTCATCGCGTCGGAGACGTCGGTCACCCGCTCCGCCGAGGTGGTCGAATGGGCGACCCGGTCGGCGATGTCGATCATCCGCCGCGCCACGTCGTCGACGGCGGAGTTGGTGCGGTCCACCGAGTCGGAGAACGAGTTCATCGCCGCCCGTTGCTCCTCCATCGCCGCCGCGATCGCCGAGGACACCCCGTCGAGCGTGGCGATCTGGTCGGTGACCGAGCCGATCGCGCCGACCGCGCGCTTGGTCGCGGTCTGGATCTCGGCGACCTTGCGGCCGATCTCCTCCGTCGACTTGGCGGTCTGGCCGGCCAGTTCCTTGACCTCCTGGGCGACGATGGCGAAGCCGCGTCCGGCCTCGCCCGCGCGCGCCGCCTCGATGGTGGCGTTGAGGGCGAGGAGATTGGTCTGGCCGGCGATCTCGGCGATCGTCGAGACGATCTCGCCGATGTCGGAGGTGACCCGGGAGAGCCCGTCGATCGCCTCGCGCGACTGGTCGGCGCGGCCGACCGCGTCGCGGGTCAGCGTCGAGGAGCGGCCGATCTGGTCGGCGATCTCCCCGATCGCCATGATCACCTGGGTGGTCATGGCGGCCGCGTCGGCGTTGAGGGTCCGCGTCGTCTCCGCCGAGGAGGCGGCCTCGGAGGCGGCGGCGCCGACGGTGCGCAGGGTTTCGAGCATGTCGCGGGCCTGGGTCTGGACGTCGCCGGACCCGCGCACGATCTCGCTCATGCCCTGTTCGGTCGCCCGCTCCACCTCCTGCGCCATCGACATCAGAACGGCGCGCCGTTCGGCCTCCGCGCGGGCGTCGAGGGCGGCGCGCTCGTCCTCGAGCCGCCGGCTCTCGGCGAGCGCGTCGAGGAATTGACGCATGGCGTTGGAGACGCGGCCGATCTCCGAGCGCGCCGGCAAGGGGGCCGGGGCCGTGGCCGAGGTGTCGCCGGCGGCGATCATGTCGATGATGCCGGTCACGCGGCCGATCGGCCGGGTGATCGAGCGCGCCACCAGGAGGCCGATGCCGGCGGCGGTGATCAGGCTGATCAGGCCGATCGCGGCGAAGACGAGGAACTGCTGCCGCGACGCCGAGGCGTGACGGGTCGCGTCGGCGGCGAGCGCCTGGCTGAGCGTGTCCTCGAGATCCTTGAGTTCGTCGACCCAGTCGGTGGTCGCCATCCACCACTCGCCGGTGGTGACGCCGTCGAGGCGTCCGCTCTCCTGTGCGGCGGCGATGATCCGGCGCAGGCGGTCGACCGTCGCGAGCGCCTTGGAGCCGTCGAGGGTGGCGATCAGATCGTCGCGCACGCCGGCCGCCAACATGCGAAATTCGCCGAGACGGTCGCTCTGGCGCGCCGAGGTCTCGACATAGGCCTTCCAGCGGGCCGGTTCGAAGCCGCCGCCGGCGATCAACGCATTGCCGGTGGCGCGTTCCTGGCCGGCATATTCCTTGGCGGCCATCAGCGACTGCAGCGTGATCAGGGAGGTCGTCACGGCGGCGTCGTCGACGCTCTTCAGCACCTCCGCGGTGGTCTGGAAGAAGTCGTCGATCATGCCGGAATAGCCGGCGAGGACGCCGGGCACGGGCAACGAGAGACCGTCGATCGAGGCCCGCAACCGCGTCATGTCGGCGACCCGGGCGTCGGCCTTCCGCAGCGCCGCCTCGACCCGGCCGTCGAGCCCCGCGCGTCCCTCCCGGCTGCGCAGCGCCCGGTAGGCCTCGGCGGCGACGTCGGTGCGCTTTCGCTGCGCCAGCATGAGGCTGCGCGGGGCCGGCGTCTCGCCCTTGGAGGCGACGAAGCCGACCGAGGCACCGCGTTCGCGTTGCAGCTCGTGGACGAGAGCGGCGACCGACTGCGCCGTCTCCGTGAAGGCGACGACCTGATCGGATCGGGTGATGGCGTCGAGCCGTTCCCACACGAGATATCCGATCACCGCCGTCAGCACGGCGAGCGCCGGGAAGACCGCCAGGATCAGCCGTTCCGAAATCTTGAGTTTCTGCATCGCGTGGGATCCGTCTCTGAGACCTCTCTTCAAGGTCGACGGCTTTCGTTAACCCAGGGTTTATCTCGACGCCGTCTGCACGGCATCGCGTCGAATACGATGAAATTTCATGATCCGAGGCCTGATGTCACGCAAGATTGAGGGTGACGTGACCTAAAATTACGCAGCGTAACCCAGTCGAACGTGAAATATCGCCCGGCGAATCCTTCGCCGGGCCGCGTTCGTGCCGGCCGTGACGGTCGATCACGGCGTGCCGAGAAGCTCTCCCTCGGCGACGCGGACCACCGATCCGCCGATGCGCAGGGCGGCGAGGCGACCCTCGTGGAACTCGGTGGTGAGGTCGATCAGGCTCGGCCGTCCCATCTCGAACCCCTGCTCGATCCGCGCCCGATGGGTTCCGTCGGTCGGCGTGTCGAAGGCGGCGATCACCCCGGCGAAGGCCGCCGCCGCCGAGCCCGTGGCCGGGTCCTCGCCGATGCCGAAGCCGAAGTCGAACATGCGGGCGTGGAAGGCGCTGTCGTGATTGCGCGTCTCGCGGCAATAGACGAAGACCGAGAAGGCGTCGGCCTCGCCGAAGGCGGCCTGCCACCGGGCCGGATCGAGACGGGCGCGGCCGATCGCGTCGAGCCCCTCGATCGGCACGAACGCGAAGGCGACGCCGGCGTCGAACACCGAGGGCACATGGTTCTCGAACCCGATCTCGGTCGCCTCGAGCCCGAGCGCGTCGGCGATGGCGCCCTTGTCCGGCATCTCGCCCGGGACCCGCGCCGGCAGTCGCGGCGCGTCGAACTCGGCATAGGTCGCGCGGACCGGATCGAGCCGCACCGCCGCGCGGATCGTCCCGACCGTCTCCTCGAGCACGACCATCGCGTCGATGCCGCTCTCGGGCGTGCCGAAGCGCTCCTCCGCCAGCAGCGCGGCGGTGCCGACCGTCGGGTGGCCGGCGAAGGGGAGCTCGCGGGCGGGGGTGAAGATCCGCAGCGCCGCCGAATGCGACGGCCGCGCCGCCGGCCGCACGAACACCGTTTCCGACAGGTTGAACTCGCGGGCGATCGTCTGCATCGCCGCCGTGTCGAGGCCGTCGCCGTCGAGAACCACGGCGAGCGGATTGCCGGCGTGGGCGCGATCGGTGAAGACGTCGAGGACGACGTAGCGGCGGCGTGTCATGGCGATCCCTCCGGGGTGCGAGGTGCGGCCACCCCCTCGCCGTCGGCGGCGAGCAGGGCGAGCAGGCGAGGAACGTAGGGCACGCTCGCCTCGAGGGCGAGCGGATCGTCGAAGGCGACCATGCGGAGCCGATCGAGCTCGCCGTCGCGCACCTCGATCGCGGCGGTGAGCGCGGCGGCGTCGAGAGGGAAACGATGGCGCTTGACCAGCGCGAGCCGCCCCGCCCCCGACGGGAGGACCCACCACCCGTCGTCGGCGGCGCAGGCCGCGAGCCGGAACCCGACCTCCTCGAACACCTCGCGGTGCATGTTGGCGATCGGATCGAGCCGGCCGTCGCGGCGATCCTCGTGGTCGAACGAGCCCGACGGCGGATAGCTGAGGCCGGCATTGGCGGTCGTCGCGCTCTGCCGCCCGACCAGCAGGCGGCCGTCGCGGCTGGTGACCGCCGCGACGGGGAAGAGGTGGCGGAACCCGCGCTCGGCGAGCCCGCCCCGGAGGACGTGGAGCAGCGTCGCGAAATCGGTCGGCCGTGCCCGCGCCGAGAGCGTGGCGCCCCGTGCCTCGACCCGGTCGAAGAGGAAGGCCGAACCGTTCCACAGCGCCGGATTGGCGGCCTGCGCCGCGCGCCAATGCGCCGCGACCGCGTCCCGTTCGGAGGCCTCGAGCTCGAGCGGCTCGTCGGTGACGCCGAGGTCCACCGAGGCGAAGCGGAGGGGACGGTCGAGGGCGCGGTCGATCGGGCTCACGGGCGCGACCCCGAGAGGCGCAGCGTGACCGCCACGGGACAATGGTCGGAGGCCTTCGGCCGGTCGAAGCCGACCCGCGGATAGCGCTCGAACCGCGCCGGCGCCGGCCGCATCCGCTCCACCGGCACCCGATGGGGCAGGCCGGAGCGGATCACGCTCGGCCGCGCGTCCGGATTGGCGCGGGCGAGGGCCGGTGACACGAAGACGTGGTCGAGGGCCGCCAGTTCCCGCCCCTCGGCCCAGAAATGGGTCCAGCGCTCGATCGGCGGCAGCCGCTCGACGAGGTCGACGGCGAAGTGATCGGCATGGAACGGATCGAACCCCGTCGCCACCACCCGTTCGCCGACCGCCTCGAGGGTGCCGTCCTCGCCGCGCCGGAGCATCAGATGGTCGCGGTAGTCGTTGAGATCGCCGAGGATCGCCCAATCGGCCGAGGCGGTCCGCGCGCCGAACTTCGCCTCGACCAGCCGGCGCACCGCGCGCGCCTCGGCGCGGCGCACCGCCATGGTCTTGTCGCGCCCCTCGGTCATCGACTTGAAGTGGCAGATCCACAGCGTGAGCGGGCCGTCGGCGGTCTCGACCTCGACCTCGAGCGCGTCGCGCTTGAAGATGCGGTCGTCCGGCGTCGCGCCCCAGCGGCGCAGATCGTCGTCGAAGAGATCGAGATCGCGATAGGTGAGGGTGGCATTGCTCATCACCCGGATCGGCCAGCCGCGCCGGCTCGCCACCGCCACGTCGATGCCGCGCCGGTCGTTGCCGTCGAGCAGGGCGAAGTGCTCGTAGGGCTCGTCGAGCGCGCGGCGCAGATAGCGGTCGTGGAACCACCGCAGCGCGTCGTGCCCGTCGACCTCCTGGAGACACAGGACGTCGGCGTCGCAGTCGCGAATCGCCTGCGCCGTCAGTTGGCGCTGGTCGTCGGAGATCGACACCTGGAGGGCGCGCTCGATCAGGCGCCCCTCGGCCTCCGACTCGTGGTCGTAGAGGCCGACCGCCGCGTCCGGGATCCAGGCGCCGGTGCGCCGGTCGCGGTCCGCCGTGAAGCGGCGCAACAGATTCTCGACGTTGAACGTGGCGATCCTGACGGTCATGACGCCCCTCGTTCGCGAAGCCGGCCGGGCCGGTGCCGGACCTCCCATCCCTAGCGCGAAACCGCGTCCGCCGCGAGCCCCGGCGCGCGCCCTGCCGCGCGCGTCGCGGACACCCCCTCGACCTTCGTTCGATATGAACCTATTAGGTATGATGTTGACGTATTCGGAAGCCTATGAAAGACTGTGCTCGAAACGGATGTCGCTCTCGGGAGGAGCTCTGTCGTGCTCGATGAAATCGTGGAAGACCGCCTGCGTGGATCCCTGCCGGCCCTGTCGCGCCTCGGCGCCCTGGTGCGTTTCGATCTCGGCAAGGACGGCCGCCCGACGCTCGATGCGCGCGGTGGAACGGCGCGTCTCGAGCTCGACAACGACGAGCCGGCCGACTGTACCATCACCATCACCAAGGAAAACCTCCTGAAGCTGCTCGACGGCAAGCTCGATCCGATGCTCGGCTACACCCTCGGCAAGATCCGGGTGGCCGGCTCGCTCGGCATCGCGATGAAGCTGGTGGGGGCCATCGCCTGACGAAGGGCGAAGGCCCGTGGACGGCGCCGTGCATGACGATTACGTCACCTGGGTCCGGTTGACGTGATCGGGTCGGCCCGTTAATTTTCGATGACGATCCGGCGACGTTCGAACCTCGGAAAAACCGGGGCGTTCCGGGGCGCAGCACGACAGACGAGTGAGCCGGGGGCTCGGGGGGAACGATGAAGTCGACGAAGATCGAATTTGCCGTCGCGGGGGCGATGGGTCTGGCTCTGGTGGGCGTGACCGGCGAGGCGTCCGCCGCCGGTTTCATGCTGCGCGAGCAGAGCTCCGAATATCTCGGCAACTCCTTCGCCGGTTCGGCCGCGCGCGCCGACAGCCCGGCGACCATCTGGTACAACCCGGCCGGCATGACCATGCTCCACGGCCACCAGATCGCCGGTTCGCTCACCTGGATCGCGCCGCAGGCTCGGTTCTCCGGTTCGAGCCTCGTCGGCGGCGGCCCCGGCGGTGACGCCATCGACGACGCGGCGGTCGGTTCGACCTTCGCCATGTTCGATTATTCCAAGGACCTGAAGTTCGGCATCGCCGTGGTGTCGCCCTTCGGCCTGCGCACGTCCTATCCGGCGAACTGGGCCGGCCGCTTCCAGGGCGTCGCCAGCGCCATCACCAACATCCAGGTGAACCCGAACGTCGCCTATCGGGTCAATCAGAACCTGTCGATCGGCGCCGGCATCACCGGCTCCTGGGTCGAGGCCGACCTGTCGCAGGCGACCATGACGCCCTTCGGCCTCACTCGTCTGAAGGGCGATGCCTACGGCTTCGGCTGGAACGTCGGCGCCCTCTGGGAGTTCTCGCCCGACACTCGCGTCGGCATCGCCTATCGCTCGAACATCCGCAACGGGCTCGACGGCGAGATGACCTCGCTGAGCCTCGGCGGCCTCAAGCTCGCCGACATCAACGCCGATCTGACCCTGCCGGGCACCGCGACCTTCAGCTTCTTCCATCGCATCGACGACAAGTGGTCGGTGATGGCGGACGCCCAGTGGACGCAGTGGTCGGTGCTGAAGAGCCTCGACGTCTACACCTCCGCCGGTGCTCCGGTCGCCCGGCAGGACTTCTCCTGGCGCGACACCTGGTTCTTCTCGCTCGGCGCCGACTACGTCTGGTCGAAGGGTCACACCCTCCACTTCGGCGCGGCCTACGACATGGGCGCGATCAAGGATGCCCAGCATCGCGGCGTGCGCGTTCCCGATGCCGACCGCTATTGGCTCTCGACCGGCTACACGTGGGACGTGAACGAGAACGTGCGTTGGAACCTCGCCTACGCGCATCTCTTCGCGCCGACCTCGGACGCCGTCTCGACGCTGGGTGACGGCCTCGTGGGCAACTACAAGGCCTCGGTCGACATCGTGTCCACCAGCTTCGTCTACAAGTTCTGAGGCGAGTGAGCATCGTGAGCACGACCGGAAACCTCGGCGGATCGACTGTTCCGGGGGCGATCTCTCCTCGCCCTCTGACGGCCCTCCTCGACGACGCGGTGGCCCGCTGGCCGGACCGCCCCTGCGTCGACTTCCTCGGCGCGAAATGGACCTACGCCGAGATCGGCGATCAGGTCGAGCGCGCCGCGGCCGGGTTCCGGCGTCTCGGCGTGGTGGCGGGCACGCGCGTCGGCCTGTGCCTGCCCAACACGCCCTATTCGGTGATCTGCTACTTCGCGGTGCTGAAGGCCGGCGGCATCGTGGTCAACTACAACCCGCTCTACGTCGAACGTGAGCTGGTCCATCAGGTCAAGGACAGCGGCACCTCGATCATGGTGACGATGGATCTGGAGGCGATCTATCCCAAGGTCGCCGCCCTCCTCGCCAAGACCGATCTCGCCACCATCGTCGTCTGCCCGATGGCGAAGATCCTGCCCTTCCCGAAGAACCTTCTCTTCCCCATCGCCAAGCGCCGGGACGTCGCCCGCATCCCGCGCGACCGCGCCCACGTGCCCTTCGCCGATCTCGTCGCGAAGAAGGAGCCGGTGGCGCTCGCCCCCTTCGATCCGAAGACCACGGTGGCGGTGCTGCAATATACCGGCGGCACCACCGGCGTGCCCAAGGGCGCGATGCTGACCCATGCGAATCTGAGCGCCAACGCGCAGCAGATCGCCGCCTGGGTGCCCGGTGGCTTCCTGACCGGCGCGCCGAAGATGCTGGGCGTGCTGCCCCTCTTCCACGTCTTCGCCATGACCGTGGTGATGAACTTCGGCCTCACCCTCGGCGCCGAGCTGATCCTGCTGCCGCGCTTCGATCTCGCCCAGGTGATGGACGTCATCGAGAAGAAGCGGCCGACCATCTTCCCCGGCGTGCCCACCATCTACACCGCGATCAATCGCGCCGCGTCGGAAGGAAAGCACGATCTCACCTCGATCCAGTGCTGCATCTCCGGCGGCGCGCCGCTGCCCGCCGACGTCCGCACCCGTTTCGAGAGCCTGACCGGCTGCCGTCTGCTCGAGGGCTATGGCCTGTCGGAGGCCTCGCCGGTCGTCACCTGCAACCCGGTCGAGGGTCTCGACAAGCCCGGTTCGATCGGTCTGGTCCTGCCCGAGACGACGGTCTCGATCCGCACCCCCGTCTCCTCCGAGGCCGAGGTGCCCGAGGGTGAGAAGGGCGAGATCTGCGTCAAGGGTCCCCAGGTCATGCTCGGCTATTGGGGGCGGCCCGAGGCCACCGCCGATCAGTTCCACGACGGCTGGCTCAGGACCGGCGACGTCGGCCATCGCGATGCCGACGGCTACATCTTCCTGGTCGACCGCCTCAAGGACATCATCATCTGCGGCGGCTACAACGTCTATCCGCGCGTTCTCGAGGAAGCGCTCTATCAGCACCCGGACGTCGAGGAGGCCACCGTCATCGGCGTCTCCGACCAGTACCGTGGGCAGGCGCCGATGGCCTTCGTCAAACTGCGCGAGGGCCGCAGCGCGACCGCCGCCGATCTGATGGCGCACATGGCCGGATGGGTCTCCAAGATCGAGATGCCCAAGGCGATCGAGATCCGCGACGCCCTGCCCAAGACCATGGTCGGCAAACTGTCGAAGAAGGAACTGATCGCCGAGCTGATCGCCCGCGACACCATCGACACCGTCGATCTCTCCGATCGCGGCTGATCCCGTCGGGGCCGGGTGCCGGCCTCGACCCCATGCCGGCGCGGTCCCGTGCCGCGCGACGACGACGGGGGAGATCCTCCGTCGCCCTGCTCGTGCCTGTCCGTCCGCGACGGTCGAGGCGCGTCGATGGTCCACAGGCTCCGAAAGGCTCGAGACGCTCCATGACGATTTCGCGTGACATGAAAGTGACGTATAGGGCAATAATCAGCCCTCGATGTCGTCGCTTGCAGCTCGCGGAGCCCTCGGTCCATGGAAAAGATCTTCTCGGTCACGGAACTGGCCCGCGATCTCGGCGTGACGCCGCGCACCATCCGCTTCTACGAGGATCAGGGGCTGATCTCGCCGCAGCGGGCCGGCAACACGCGCGTCTACACCCATCGCGACCGGGCGCGGATGATATTGATCCTGCGCGGCAAGCAGCTCGGCTTCTCGCTGCGCGACATCAAGGAATACCTGGATCTCTACGTGGTCGACACGACCCAGTCGGAGCAGCTCCAACATCTGGTGAAGAAGGCGCGCGAGCGCATCACCCAGTTGGAAGGCCAGCTCCAGGCGGTCAAGACCACGCTCCAGGAACTGAGGGACATCGAGCGCGTCAGTCTCGAGACCCTCTCCAGCCGCGGTCTTTCGGCCGAGACGGCGTGACGGGAGGGCGTTCGCCGCGCCGCCCCCGCTCGACGTCCGTCTCCCGCCGCAACTCTCTCGTTCAGAGCTTTCTCCAGGAGACACGTCGATGAAGACAGTCGTCGTCGCGGGCTACGCCCGCTCGCCCTTCACTCTCGCCAAGAAGGGTGAACTGGCCTTCGTTCGCCCCGACCGCCTCGCCGCTCAGACGGTCGCGGCCCTGGTCGCCCGCACCGGCGTGAAGGTCGACGATCTCGAGGATCTCCTGCTCGGCTGCGCCTTCCCCGAGGGCGAACAGGGCCTCAACATGGCCCGTCTGGTCGCGCTCATGGCGGGCCTGCCGAAGTCGGTCGCCGGCCAGACCATCAACCGCTTCTGCGGCTCGTCGATGCAGGCGATCCACTCCGCCGCCGGCGCCATCCAGATGGGCGCCGGTGAGGTCTTCGTCTGCGCCGGCATCGAGTCGATGAGCCGGGTGCCGATGATGGGCTACAACGTGCTGCCCGACCCCGATTTCGCGGTGGAGATGCCGGGCGCCTACATCGGCATGGGCGACACCGCCGAGAACGTCGCCGCCCGCTGGGGCATCTCGCGCGCCGAACAGGAGGCCTTCGCGGTCGCCTCGCACGCCAAGGCCGCCGCCGCGCGTGCGAGCGGCCGGCTCGAGGCGGAGATCGTCCCGATCACCGACAAGAAGGGCAAGGTGATCTCGATCGACGGCTGCATCCGTCCGGAGACCACGCTCGAGACCCTCGCCGGCCTCAAGCCCGCCTTCAAGACCGACGGCGTCGTCACCGCCGGCACCTCCTCGCCGCTCACCGACGGCGCCTCGGCGACCCTCGTCTGCTCGCTCGACTACGCCGAGAAGAACGGCCTCGAGCCGCTCGCCGCGATCAAGTCGATCGCCGTCTCCGGCTGCGACCCCGAGATCATGGGCATCGGCCCGGTCGGCGCCTCGCTGAAGGCGGCCGCGCGCGCCGGCATCGACGTCAAGTCGATCGACGTGATCGAGCTGAACGAGGCCTTCGCCGCCCAGGCGCTCGCCTGCATCCGCGATCTCGGCCTCGATCCGGAGAAGATCAACCTCGACGGCGGCGCCATCGCCCTCGGCCATCCGCTCGGCGCGACCGGCGCCCGCATCGTCGGCAAGACCGCCTCGCTGATGAAGCGCGAGGGCAAGAAGCTCGGCCTCGCCACCCAGTGCATCGGCGGCGGCCAGGGCATCGCCACCATCCTGGAGGCGCTGTGATGGCCGACATCGCCAAGGTCGCCGTGATCGGCGCCGGCGTCATGGGGGCGGGCATCGCCGCCCAGGTCGCCAACTCCGGCACCCCCGTGGTGCTGCTCGACATCGTGCCGCGCGACCTGAAGGAGGGCGGCGATCGTTCCGCCGTCGCCAAGGGCGCGATCGAGAAGATGCTGAAGACGGAACCCGCCGCCTTCATGTCCAAGGCCGCCGCCAAGCTGGTGACCCCCGGCAACATCGAGGACGATCTCGCCCTCCTCGCCGATTGCGACTGGATCGTCGAGGCGATCGTCGAGCGGCTCGATCTGAAGCAGGGGCTCTACGCGAAGATCGAGGCGGTCCGCAAGGACGGCTCGATCGTCTCGTCGAACACCTCGACGATCCCGCTCGCCACGCTGACGGGGGGGCTGCCGGCCCGCTTCGCGCAGGACTTCTGCATCACCCACTTCTTCAATCCGCCGCGCTACATGCGTCTGTTGGAAGTGGTGAAGGGCGAGGCGACCCGCGCCGACGCGATCGCCGACGTCTCCCGCTTCGCCGACGTCAAGCTCGGCAAGTCGGTGGTCGCCTGCAAGGACCGCCCCGGCTTCATCGCCAACCGGCTCGGCGTCATGTGGATGCAGGCCGCGGTGGTCGAGGCCTTCGAGCGCAAGATGGACGTCGAGGACGTCGATCAGATCATCGGCCGTCCCTTCGGGATCCCCAAGACCGGCGTCTTCGGCCTGTTCGATCTGGTCGGTCTCGACCTGATGCCGCACGTCAACGCCAGCCTCGCCGCGGCGCTTCCCGAAGGCGACATGTTCCACGAGATGAACCGCCCGGTTCCCCTCGTCCCGAAGATGATCGCCGAGGGCTTCACCGGCCGTAAGGGCAAGGGCGGCTTCTACCGCGTCAACCGCGAGAAGGGGAAGCGCAAGGAGACGATCGATCTCGCCACCGGCGACTATCGCGTCACCAAGAAGGCCGACGTCGAGGCCGTCAAGGTCGGCAGCCGGTCGCTCGCCAAGCTGTTCGATCACGACAGCGAGGCCGGCCGCTACGCCTGGGCCGTGATGGGCCGCACCCTCTGTTACGCCGCCCTGCTGGTCGGCGACGCGGCCGACGAGATCGAGTCCTTCGACGAGGCCATGCGCCTCGGCTACAATTGGAAGAAGGGTCCGTTCGAGCTGATCGATCAGATCGGCACGGCCGAATTCGTCCGCCGGCTCGAGGCCTCGGGCCTGCCGGTCGCGCCGATCCTGCGGACCGCCGCCGGCAAGCCCTTCTACCAGATCGTCGACGGCAAGCGCGAAGCGCTCGAACTCGACGGCCGTCACGCCGTCATGACCCGCCCCGAGGGCGTGCTCATGCTCGAGGACGTCAAGCTCGCCTCGCAGCCGGTCCTGAAGAACGGCTCCGCCGCGCTCTGGGACGTCGGCGACGGCGTCGCCTGTTTCGAGTTCACCTCCAAGATGAACTCCCTCGACCCCGACATCATCGTCCTCCTCCAGAAGTCCATCGCCAAGGTGAAGAAGGACTTCAAGGCGCTGGTGATCTACAACGAGGGCTCCCAGTTCTCGGTCGGCGCCAATCTCGGCCTCGCCCTCTTCGCGGCCAACATCGCCGCCTGGCCCGAGATCGAGAACCTCATCGCCTCGGGTCAGCAGACCTACAAGGCGCTGAAATACGCGCCGTTCCCGGTCGTCGCCGCGCCCTCGGGCATGGCGCTCGGCGGCGGCTGCGAGATCCTGCTCCACTCCGACGCCATTCAGGCCCATGCCGAGACCTACACCGGCCTCGTCGAGGTCGGCGTCGGCCTGCTGCCCGGCTGGGGTGGCTGCAAGGAGATGCTGGCGCGTTGGGCGAAGGTGCCGAAGCTGCCCAAGGGACCGATGCCGATCCTCGCCCAGGTCTTCGAGATGATCTCCACCGCCAAGGTGGCGAAATCCGCGGCCGAGGCCAGGGAGATGCAGATCCTGCGGCCGGCCGACGGCATCACCATGAACCGCTATCGGCTCCTCGCCGACGCCAAGGCCAAGGCGCTGTCGATGGTGGAGGGCTATCAGCCGCCGGAGCCGCCGGTCTTCCGTCTCGCCGGCCGCTCGGCCGCCGCCGCGCTCGCCATGGCCGTCGACGGCTTCTGGCGTCAGGGCAAGGCGACCGACTACGACCGCGTGGTTTCCGCCGCCGTCGCGAAGGTGCTGACCGGCGCCGACACCGACATGCTGATCGAGCTCTCCGAGGACGACCTCTACGATCTCGAGCGCGAGGCCTTCATGGGTCTCGTGAAGACCCCCGGCACGCTGGCCCGCATCGAGCACATGCTCATGACCGGCAAGCCCTTGCGCAATTGATCGGCGGGAGAGACCCATGCCCAGCTATCAGGCCCCTCTGCGCGACATGCGCTTCTGCCTCTACGACCTCTTCGACGGCGAAGATCTGACGTCGCTGCCGGGCTACGAGGACTTCTCGCGCGATCTGATCGACCCCGTCCTCGACGAGGCCGCCAAGCTCTGCGAGGAGGTGCTGCACCCGATCAATCGCTCCGGCGACGAGGAGGGCTGCACCTTCGAGAACGGTGTCGTGCGCACCCCGAAGGGCTTCAAGGAAGCCTATGATCTCTTCCGCGACGGCGGGTGGACCTCGATCGCCTGCGACCCGGCCTATGGCGGCCAGGGTCTGCCGGCGGTGGTCAACACCCTGGTCGAGGAGATGATCTGCTCGGCCAACCTCTCCTTCGGCATGTATCCCGGCCTCAGCCACGGCGCCTACGTGTCGCTGTCGTCGCACGGCTCGGACGCGCTCAAGGAGAAGTATCTGCCGAAGCTCGTCGACGGCACTTGGTCCGGCACCATGTGCCTGACCGAGCCCCATTGCGGCACCGACCTCGGTCTGCTGCGCACCGCCGCCCTTCCCCAGGACGACGGCTCCTACGCCATCACCGGCACCAAGATCTTCATCTCCGCCGGTGAGCACGATCTGACCGAGAACATCCTCCATCTGGTGCTCGCCAAGATCCCCGGCGGCCCCAAGGGGGTGAAGGGCATCTCGCTGTTCCTGGTGCCGAAGTTCTTCGTCGGCGACGACGGTTCGATCGGCGCCCGCAACGCGGTCGCCTGCGGCTCGATCGAGCACAAGATGGGCATCAAGGCCTCGGCCACCTGCGTCATGAACTTCGACGGCGCCAAGGGCTGGCTGATCGGCGAGCCCCACAAGGGCCTGCGCGCGATGTTCGCCATGATGAACACCGAGCGTCTCGCGGTCGGCGTCCAGGGCCTCGGCCTCGGCGAGGCCTCGCGCCAGAACGCGGTGATCTACGCCAAGGAGCGCATCCAGATGCGCTCGCTCTCCGGCACCAAGGCGCCCGACAAGGCCGCCGATCCGATCATCGTCCACCCCGACGTGCGCCGCATGCTGCTGACGCAGAAGGCCTATGTCGAGGGCTGCCGGGCGCTGGCGGTATGGGTGGCGAAGTCGCTCGACGTCGCCAAGAAGCACCCCGACGCCGAGACCCGCAAGGAGGCCGACGATCTCGTCTCCCTGCTGACCCCGATCGTCAAGGCGCTGATGACCGATCTCGGCTCGGAAGTGGCCAATCTCGGCGTCCAGGTCTTCGGTGGCCACGGCTACATCCGCGAGCACGGCCAGGAGCAATACGTGCGTGACGCACGCATTGCCCAGATCTACGAGGGCACCAACGGCATCCAGTCGCTCGACCTCGTCGGCCGCAAGATGCCGGAAGGGGCGGGGCGCCTGCTGCGCCGCTTCTTCCACCCGGTCTCCGAATACGTCGCCGCCAAGGTCGAGGACGAGGTGATGGGCGAGTTCGTCCAGCCGCTCGCCAAGGCCTTCGTCCGCCTCCAGCAGGCGACCGCTCAGGTCGCGCGCGTCGGCATGGCGAAGCCCGACGAGGCCGGCGCCGCCTCGGTCGACTACCTGCGGCTCTTCGGTCTGACCGCGCTCGCCTATCTCTGGTGCCGCATGGCCGAGGTGGCCCAGGCCAAGATCGCCGCCGGCGAGGACGACGCCTTCCATCAGGGCAAGATCGCCACCGCGCGCTTCTTCATGGAGCGTCTGCTGCCCGAGACCAGCGCCCGCTTCTCGATGGTCATGGCCGGCGGCAAGTCGATGATGGCTTTCCCCGACGAGGCCTTCTGAGGCCTCGTCGAAAGGAGCGAACATCGCGAGGCCTTCCGAGGCCTCGTCGTCCCTCCCGTCATCCCCGGGCTCGACCCGGGGATCCATGCAGCGCCGTCCACGAGACGGCGTTCTCACGCGACACGGGCGTCTCCGGCCCGGACGACGGCCGTGGTCGGGACGAGCCGTGCACCACTCGGGAGACGAAGACGGCCGCGGATCGCTCCGCGGCCGTCTTCGTGTCGGGTGGCTCTCGCGTCGGGCGGGCGGCTCACTCGAGCCCTTCGAACAGCACCGTCGAGAGATAGCGTTCGGCGAAGGACGGGATGATCACCACGATGGTCTTGCCGGCGTTCTCGGGACGCGAGCCGACCTCGATCGCCGCCTTCAGCGCCGCGCCGGAGGAGATGCCGACCGGGGCGCCCTCGAGCCGGGCGACCTCGCGCGAGGTCGCCACCGCGTCCTCGTTCGAGATCGTCACGACCTCGTCGTAGACCGTGGTGTCGAGCACGCCCGGCACGAAGCCGGCGCCGATGCCCTGGATCTTGTGCGGACCGGGCGCGCCGCCGGAGAGGATCGGCGACGCCGAGGGCTCGACCGCGACGACCTTCACCCCCGGCTTCTTGGCCTTCAACACCTGACCGACGCCGGTGATGGTGCCGCCGGTGCCGATGCCCGCGACGAGAATGTCGACCTGGCCGGCGGTGTCGTTCCAGATCTCTTCCGCCGTGGTGACGCGGTGGATCGCCGGATTGGCCGGGTTCTCGAACTGCTGCGGGATGACCGCGCCGGGGATCTCCTTCGCCAGTTCCTCGGCCTTGGCGACGGCGCCCTTCATGCCCTTCGGCCCTTCCGTCAGCACCAGTTCGGCGCCGAGGAACTTGAGGAGCTTGCGCCGCTCGATCGACATGGTCTCCGGCATCACCAGGATCAGTCGATAGCCGCGCGCCGCCGCCACGAAGGCGAGCGCGATGCCGGTGTTGCCCGAGGTCGGCTCGATCAGCGTGGTGCCGGCGGTGATCTTGCCCTCGGCCTCGAGCGCGTCGATCAGCGCGACGCCGATGCGGTCCTTGACCGAGGCGAGCGGATTGAAGAACTCGAGCTTGGCGAGGATCGTCGCCTTCACGCCGTGGGCGCCGGCGAGCTTGTCGAGCCGGACGAGGGGCGTGTCGCCGATCGTCTCGGTGATGGAGCCGTAGATGCGGCCACGGCCGGGGGTCTTCGTCGCGCTCATGGGACACTCTCTCGTCGCAAAGGGGCAGGGGCCTTCGGCCCCGATTGCCGACGACTGTAGCGAACCCGGTCGCGGCGAACGAGGTGCGCGTCGATCGGCTTTCGCTGATGTTTGGAAAAAGATTGCCAAGAACGCGGCGAAACGAGCAAAGGGACCGTCGTCGCTTCCGCCGGGTCGGCCGGCGGCGCAACCTCGTTCCAAGACCTCCCGAGCGAGGGCGGGCTCGAGACGGCGATCAGACCCCGGTCGAGCCGAACCCGCCGTCGCCCCGCGCCGTCTCGCCGACCGCCTCGACCACGACCAGACGCGCCCGCGTCACCGGCGCCGCCACGAACTGGGCGATGCGCTCGCCCCGGGCGATCCGGAAGGTCTCGCCGCCGAGATTGGCGAGGATCACCTTCACCTCGCCGCGATAGTCCGCGTCGATCGTGCCGGGCGAATTGAGCACGGTGACGCCGTGTTTCAGGGCGAGCCCGGATCGCGGCCTGACCTGCCCCTCGTAGCCGCTCGGGATCTCGAAGACGAGCCCGGTCGGCACCAGCGCCCGCGCCCCCGGCGCGAGGTCGATCGGCGCGGCCGCGTCGAGCGCGGCGACGAGATCGAACCCGGCCGCGTCCTCGCTCTGATAGGCCGGCAGCGCGAGACCCTCGGCATGGGCCAGCCGCTTCACCCCGATTTCGATCGTCCGCGTCATCGCCTCGTCCCTCCTCACGCGCTGCCGATCAGGATGCCGGTGAGGAACACCAGCACGCCGCCGACGACGATCTGGAATGCCGCGCGCAGGAACGGCGTGTCCATGTATTTCCAGCGAATCCAGGAGATCACCCACAGTTCCGCCAACACCAGCACCGCCGCGACGCCGGTCGCCAGACCGAAATGCGGGATCAGATAGGGCAGCGCATGGCCGAGGCCGCCGAGCATGGTCATCAGCCCGGAGGTGATGCCGCGGATCCACGGCGATCCGCGTCCGGAGAGCGCGCCGTCGTCGGAGAGCGCCTCGGCGAAGCCCATCGAGATGCCGGCGCCGATCGAGGCGGCGATGCCGACCAGGAAGGTCTGCCAGGTGTCGTGGGTGGCGAAGGCGGCCGCGAAGAGCGGCGCCAGCGTCGAGACCGAGCCGTCCATCAGCCCGACGAGACCGGGCTGGATGTATTGCAGAACGAAGAGCCGATGCGCCGCCTCGTTCTCCTCCGCCTTCACGTCCGCCGGCAGATGGGTGAGGCCGAGCCGATGGGCGAGCGACAGATGCCCGCCCTCGGCGGCGGCGAGATCGCCGAGCAGCTTGCGGATCGCCGCGTCCTGGGTGCGATTGGAGGCCTGGAGATAGAAGCGCCGCGAGGTCGCCTCCATCACCAGCGCCTCCTTGCGGATGGTCTCGAGACTGAGATGCTTGGTCAGCCACAGCGGCCGGCGGTCGAAGAAGCCGGACACGTTCTCGCGCCGAATCAGCGGAATGTGGCTGCCGAACTTCGTCACGAAGAGATCGATCAGCCAGCGGCGATGGGTGTTCTCCTCCTCCGACATCTCGTCGAAGACGGCGGCCGAGGCGGGATAGCGCTCGCGCAGGATCTCCGCGTAGCCCTGATAGATGCGCGAATCGTCCTCTTCGGCCGAGATGGCGAGGGCGAGGATCTCGCGTTCGTCGAGGTCGGAGAAGGCCCGCTTGCCGAAGCCGAAGATCGCCATGGAGATGTCCGTCCTGAAACCGCGTGAATTGGAACCGTTCCAAGGCAGCTTATCAGATCGTCTCTCCCCGGTCCCGGACGACCGCCGCGCGCCCCGGTGGCGACGGGGAAAACCGGCGACGAACCCGTTGCTCCATCGGGGATCTCCCGACTACCTTGGCGCCCATGCGCGTGTAACGTGCCCACTGGAAAAAACCCGCGAGGAGACGACGATGAGCGAAGAGCAGACCCGCAAGCCGGCCGAAGGCGCCCTCGGACGTCGCGATCTCCTCGGGCTCGGTGCGGCGACCCTCGCCGCCGGAACCCTCGCCGCCCCGGCGGTCGTCAGGGCGCAGGACAAGTTCAATTGGAAGATGGTCACCGCCTGGCCGAAGAACTCGCCCGGCGTCGGCGTCAACGCCCAGCGTCTCGCCGATTCGATCACCGCCATGTCGGGCGGCCGTCTCACCGTGCAGCTCTTCGCGGCGGGCGAACTCGTGCCGCCGTTCGAGTGTTTCGACGCGGTCTCCTCCGGCGCGGCCGAGATGGCGCACGGCTCGCCTTATTTCTGGCAGGGCAAGGACAAGGCCTTCCACTTCTTCACCGGCATGCCCTTCGGCCTCTTCGCCAACGAGCACATGGGCTGGATCTGGTTCGGCGGCGGTCAGGCGCTGTGGGAGAAGGCCTATGCCCCCTTCGGCATCCAGCCCTTCTACTGCGGCTCGTCGGGCCCGCAGGCCGGCGGTTGGTTCCGCAAGGAGATCAACACGGTCGACGACTTCAAGGGCCTCAAGATGCGCATCGCCGGTCTCGGCGGCGAGGTCCTGCGCCGCCTCGGCGTCAACGTCGTGCTGCTGCCGCCGGGTGAGATCTTCCAGGCGATGCAGTCCGGCACCATCGACGCGGCCGAATGGGTCGGCCCGTGGAACGACCTCGCCTTCGGCCTCTTCCGCGTCGCCAAGAACTACTACCTGCCGTCCTTCTTCGAGTTCGGCCCGGCGCTGGAACTGATGGTCAACAAGAAGCTCTACGACGCGCTTCCCGCCGACCTGAAGGACATCGTCAAGCGCGCCGCCTATGCCTCGGCCGCCGAGAGCTACGCCGACTTCGCCTATCACAACGTCGTCTCGCTGAAGCCGCTGCTCGACAAGGAGGGCGTCCAGGTCCGCACCCTCTCCGAGGACATCGTCAAGGTGCTGGCCAAGGAGACCAAGGCCGCGATCGCCGAGATCGCCGCCTCCGGCGCCATGGCCAAGGAGGTCTTCGAGAGCTACGAGGCCTATCGCCAGCAGTGCATGTCCTACGCCAAGGTCATGGACATGGCCGCCTATCAGATGCGCGAGGTCGGCCGCGACCTGTCGTGAGACGGGGCGGGGGATCTCCCGAGGTACGAAGCACGACGGGCGCCCCAGGGCGCCCGTTCTCGTCTCGGCCGAGCGATCCGGTTCAGCGTGTGGGCGGGGCCGGCGGCGGCAGGGCGCGGGCGGCGGCCTCGACCGGGCAGCCGACCTTGCGGCACCCGTCGCGCTCGCACGACCGGCAGGTGCGCGCGGCGCCGTCGACGTCGTCGACGCTGGCGGCGAGGAGCTTGTCGACGATGCCGGAGAGGGCGCCGAGCTCGGCCGCGTCGAGGCCGGCGAGAAGGCCGGCGGCGACCGCGAGACGCCGGTCCTGGAACTGCGAGGCGCGGCGGCGGCCGCGCGCCGTCACCTCGACCCGAACCTCGCGCCCCTTGCGCGAGAGACGCCGCACCAGCCAGTCCTTCTCGAGCCGGTCGATCAGCCGGACGGTGGCGGAATGGGTGAGGCCGATCGTGCGCGCGACGTCCTGGATCGCCAGTGGCCCGTCCTGCCGGATCGACTGGAGCGCCGCGACGGCACTGGGCGACAGGTCGTCCGTGTCGGCATGGACGGCGTCGTCGAGAGCGGTGGCGAGGGCGGCGAGGCGGTTGGCGAGAGTCTGGTCGGACATGGGCACCATGCATCGCACGGGAAGCGGCGGGGAGCAACGATCGAATCGTTCGCGCTTGCTACGAAAACGGCGGTTCCGTGGCGGTTTTTCGGGCACGCCGGAAAAGGCGCGCGCTCATGTCGCGACACCGCGACGCGGGCCGGTCAACGGAACACCTCGTCGGGATAGGCGCCCCAGATGCGGCCCTGTTCGATCCAACCCTTGGTACCGTCCGCCGACACCCGACACCAGCGCCCGTTGCATTCGGCGATGTCGACCAGAACGCCCGGCTCGACCTCGGCGACGATCGTCGCGGCCGGCTGCGGCTCCTGGCGCAGCGGCGTGTTGCCCTTCTTCTCCCAGGGCGCGACCAGAGCGGTGCGGCGGCCCGAGAGCAGGGTCTTCTGCACCCAGCCTTCCGCGCCCTCGCTGTCGCGAATGCGCAGCCAGACGTCGAATTCCTGCGTGATTTCGACGGGAACGCCCGGTTTGACGAAGGTCCAGGCGATCTCGTGGTCGCGGCTCGGACCCATGCGGATGTTGACCGGGCTCGACTTGGTCGAGGCGAAGCGCGGCAACGGCAGACCGCTCGGTCCGATCTGCTGCGACTGCGCCGCGGCCGGGCCGGCGCCGAGCATCGCGGCCGTCGCGAGACCCGCGCAGAGGAGAATCGCGCGAAGACCCGGTCGCCTGCGGGGCGGGCGGCCGGCGCCGACGATCGACCGCGACGAAAGGGTGGTTCCACGACGAATTGTCATTTGCGAGGCTTCTGCTAGAGAGAACGGCGGGGCGCGACGCATCCGGGCGGAAGTTTGGAAGCGGCGTGGTTAACGAGCCTTCAACGGTCCGCGACTTTCCGAGGATCGATCTTCCGGTGGCCCGCCGCCGGGAACGACGGCTCCCCCGGGGCGGCGCCCAGCACGCGCGCGCCCCGTCACGAGAGAATCCACGCGGGGAGCGATGATGCCCATGTCGAAGAGCAAACCCTCGGTGATCGTCACCCGTCGGCTTCCCGACGTCATCGAGACCCGCATGCGCGAGCTCTTCGATGCGCGTCTCAACGTCGACGATCGTCCGATGACCCAGGCCGAGTTGGTCGAGGCGGCCCGCACCGCCGAGGTGCTGGTGCCCACCGTCACCGACACGATCGACGCGGCGGTGATCTCCCAGGCCGGCCCGCAGCTGCGCCTGATCGCCAACTACGGCAACGGTGTCGACAACATCGACGTCCAGACCGCGCTCAATCGCGGCATCACCGTCACCAACACCCCCGGCGTCCTCACCGAGGACACCGCCGACATGACCATGGCCCTCATCCTCGCCGTGCCGCGCCGCATGGCCGAGGGCATCGCGGTGATGCAGTCGGGCGAGTGGGGCGGCTGGTCGCCGACCTGGATGCTCGGCCATCGCATCAACGGCAAGCGCCTCGGCGTCATCGGCATGGGCCGCATCGGTCAGGCCGTCGCCCGCCGCGCCAAGGCCTTCGGCATGTCGATCCACTATCACAACCGCCGCCGCCTGCCGACCTCGGTCGAAGAGGGGCTGGAGGCGACCTATTGGGAGAGCCTCGATCAGATGCTCGCCCGTATGGACGTGGTGTCGATCCACTGCCCGCACACCCCGGCGACCTATCACCTGCTCTCCGCCCGCCGCCTCAAGCTGCTGCGCCCCGACGCCTATGTGGTCAACACCGCCCGCGGCGAGGTGATCGACGAGAACGCGCTCGCCCGTATGCTCGACGCCGGTGAGCTGGCCGGGGCCGGTCTCGACGTGTTCGAGCACGAGCCGGCGGTCAACCCGAAGCTCGCCCGCTCCAAGCGCGTGGTGCTGCTGCCCCATCTCGGCTCGGCGACCCTCGAGGGCCGCATCGACATGGGCGAACGTGTCATCATCAACATCAAGACCTATCAGGACGGTCATCGCCCGCCCGATCGCGTGCTGCCGTCGATGCTGTGAGACGGCGCGCCCGCGCCGCCGTCCGAGATCGGAGACCCCGATGAATCGTGTCCGTTGCCGGTCCTCTCTCCTCTCGCGCGTCGTCGTCCTCGGCGGCCTCGCCCTGGTCGCGACCGGCGGATCCGCCCTCGCCCAGTTGAAGCCGCCGCCGACCGACTTCTCGGGCCTGCCCGAGAAGATCCCCGGCGAGGAGATCAAGGCCACCTGGTTCGACGGCAAGCCGATCATCGCCACCGGCCCCGACGGCAGCCGCTACCAGATGGTCTTCACCCCCGACGGCAAGGCCAGCCGCACCCCGATCGGGCCGAAGAAGCCCAGGACCGTGAACGGCTTCTGGCGCGTGATCGCCGAGGGCTACTGTTCGCGCTGGGCCGGCAACAATCGCGAGAAGTGCTTCAATCTGCGCAAGAGCCCGGACGGACGGGAGACCGTGGTCCGCTTCGGGCTGCAGGTCGCGGCGACCTGGATGCGTCCCTGAGCGCGGCGCCCGCGATCTCGGCGCGCGACGGGCAGGAGAGGGTGATCCGATGACGTCTCGTCAGCCGAAGTATCGCCGAGCCCTGCCCGAGGACCGCCGCGTCGATCTGGTCGCGGCGACGCTGCGCTGCATGGCCCGTGACGGTCACGCCGGCGTCTCGGTGCGCCGCATCGCCGCCGAGGCCGGCGTCTCCGCCGGTCTGGTCAACCACCATTTCGAGGGCATCGAGGCGCTGGTCGCCGCCGCCTACGAACACGTGTCGAGCGACGTGATGGCGCGGATCCTGGAGCGCGTCGAGCCGGTCGCCGGCGCCCGCGCCCGGCTCTCCGCCTTCATCGCCGCCTCCTTCTCGCCGGCCGTGCTCGATCCCTCGCTGCTCCGCGTCTGGGTGGTGTTCTGGAGCATGCTGCCCCACGGCGAGATCCTGAAGGCGATCCAGAAGCGCACCTGGGTCGACTATCGCCGTACCCTCGAGAAGGAACTCGCCGGCTGCGTGCCCGAGGGACGCGCGATCGACACGGAATCCGTCGCGCTCGGTCTCGCCGCCCTGATGGACGGCCTTTGGCTGCAATGGTGCCTCGATCCCGGATGCTACGCTGCGGAAACCGGCATCGCGCTCGCCGAGCGATTCGTCGACGACGCCCTCGCCGCGAGCAGGGCTCTGTGAGATTGCGTATTTCGCCGGGAAATGAGTAAAATTTTCCTGTCGGATCAATGGAACCCGCGAACCTTCGCATGTGCGAACACTTGCAAGTCTCTCGCGCCTTTGGCACAGTCCCAGACGAAAGTCGGTTTCCATGCCTCGCGGCCTGTGGCCGGCCACCCTCCCGAGCAGCCGGGTCCGTCGACGGATCCGACCGAGACGAGCCGAGAGGGTCACGCGGACCGTGGGCCTCTCCGGCCGGAGAGGGCGGTCCACAAGGGAACGACGACGGCGGATGAACATCTCGCAACTCGAAGCCAATGCCGAACGGGCGGCCTCGCTCCTCAAGTCGATGGGCAGCCCGCGCCGGCTGTTGATCCTGTGCCAGCTGGTCGAGGGCGAGAAGTCCGTCGGCGAGCTCGAGAAGGCGGTCGGCCTCAGCCAATCGGCGCTGTCGCAACATCTCGCGGTCCTGCGCCACAAGGGTTACGTCGCGACGCGGCGCGCCGGTCAGATGATCTTCTATTCGCTCTCCGGCGACGAGGCGCGCTCCATCCTCCAGTCGCTGCACGGCCTCTATTGCGCCGACTGCGCCACCGACGACTGATCGCCGCGACCGTCGCTCCCCTGCGGCCGCGCCACGCTCACGCCTCCCCCGAGAACCAGGCTCCCGCCGCCGAGATCTCCTCCTGGACGAAGCGCACCACGGCGCGCACCCGCGCGCTCTCGGCGATGTCGCCGTGGGTGAAGAGCCAATAGCTGCGGGTGAGCCGAACCTCCTCGGGCAGCACCGGCACCAGCCCGGGGCGGTCGCGCGTCATGAACAGCGGCAACACGCATAGTCCGTGCCCCTCCTCGGTGATCGTGCGCTGCGTCACCAGCGACGAGCTCTGGATGCGCGCCTTCAGCCCCGGCAGCACCTCGTCGAGATAGTCGAGCCCGCGCGTGAAGACGAGATCGTCGACGTAGCCGACGAAGGCGTGCCCCTCGAGATCGCGCCGCGTGGCGATCGCCGGATGGCGGGCGAGATAGGCCGGTGCCGCGAAGAGGCCGAGCCGATAGTCGGTGAGCCTCGTGGTGACGAAACGGCTCTCCTTGGGCGGTGCCAGCCCGATCGCCACGTCGCCCTCGCGCCGCGACAGCGCGACGATCTGCTGGATCATCACCAGCTCGAGCCGGAGGCGCGGATGTCGCTCGGCGAAACGGCCGATGCGCGGCGCCAGGAACGAATTGCCGAACCCTTCGAGCGTGTTGATCCGGAGCGTGCCGCTGATGCCGGCCTCCGGGCGCCCGACGCCCTCGGTCGCGGCGATCGCCTCGGCCTCCATCGCCTCGGCGTGCAGGATCAGCCGTTCGCCGGAAAGCGTGGTGAGATAGCCCTGCGGCGTACGCTCGAACAGCTTCGCCCCGATCGCCGCCTCCAGCGCCGAGATACGGCGGCTGACGGTGGCGTGATCGGTGCCGAGCCGACGCGCCGCGCCGGTCAGCGTGCCGACCTGGGCGACGGCGAGAAAGAAGCGCAGATCGTTCCAATCGAAACCGCGACGCATGCCCCTCGCACTTTCCCCTCGACCTGCGCCCACCCTGTGGGCATTTTGACACGGGCCTTGCGCGCGATGATCCCTGGATGTGGCGATTTGTCCATCCTAATCTCCGCGCCGTCCGATCAGGGAGGAAAAAAACATGCGCGCTTACGGTCATTTCATCGGCGGTCAGCCGGTCGCGGGAACTTCGGGGCGCACCGCCCCCGTGTGGCAGCCGATGACCGGCGAACAGGTGGCGACCGTCGCCCTGGCCACGACCGCCGAGGTCCGCGCCGCCGTCGAGAACGCCAAGGCGGCGCAGCGCGACTGGGCCGCGGTCAATCCGCAGCGCCGCGCCCGCGTGCTGATGAAGTTCCTCGACATCTGCAACGCCCGCGCCGACGAACTCGCCGAGCTCCTCGCCCGCGAGCACGGCAAGACGGTTCCCGACGCGCGCGGCGATCTCCAGCGCGGCCTCGAGGTGATCGAATTCGCCATCGGCGCGCCGCAGATGCTGAAGGGCGAGTTCACCTCCGACGCCGGCCCGGCGATCGACCTCTATTCGATGCGCCAGCCGCTCGGCGTCGTCGCCGGCATCTCGCCGTTCAACTTCCCGGCCATGATCCCCTTGTGGATGTGCGGGCCGGCGATCGCCAGCGGCAACGCCTTCGTCATGAAGCCGTCCGAGCGCGACCCGGGCGTGCCTCTGAAGTTCGCCGAGATCTGGATGGAGGCCGGCCTGCCGGCGGGCATCTTCAACGTCGTCAACGGCGACAAGGAGGCGGTCGACGCCGTCCTCGACGATCCCGACATCAAGGCGGTCTCCTTCGTCGGCTCGACCCCGATCGCGCAATACGTCTATGCCCGCGCCACCGCCAACGGCAAACGTGCCCAGTGCTTCGGCGGCGCCAAGAACCACATGATCGTCATGCCCGACGCCGACATGGACAAGGCCGTCGACGCGCTGATCGGCGCCGGCTACGGCTCGGCCGGCGAGCGCTGCATGGCGATCTCGGTCGCGGTTCCCGTCGGCGCCGGCACCGCCGAGCGCCTGCTCGACAAGCTGGTGCCGCGCGTCGAGAGCCTCAAGGTCGGCCCCTCGACCGACGCCTCCGCCGATTTCGGCCCGGTGGTCACCGCCGCGCACATGGAGAAGATCAAGGGCTACGTCGACCTCGGCGTCGCCGAAGGCGCGAAGCTCCTGGTCGACGGTCGCGGCTTCAAGATGCAGGGCTACGAGAACGGCTTCTACGTCGGCGGCTGTCTCTTCGACCACGTCACGCCGGAGATGCGCATCTACAAGGAGGAGATCTTCGGACCCGTCCTGTCGATCGTCCGCCGCGACACCTACGAGGACGCGCTGGAGATCGTCAACGCCCACGAATACGGCAACGGCACCGCGATCTTCACCCAGGACGGCGACGCCGCCCGCGACTTCGCCGCCCGCGTCGAGGTCGGCATGGTCGGCATCAACGTGCCGATCCCGGTGCCGCTCTCCTACTACACCTTCGGCGGCTGGAAGCGCTCGTCCTTCGGCGACCTGAACCAGCACGGCGCCGACGGTTTCCGCTTCTGGACCAAGACCAAGACGGTGACCTCGCGCTGGGGCTCCGGCATCCGCTCCGGCGCCGACTTCGTCATCCCGACGATGAAGTGAGGCGAGGGCGTCTCCTCCCCGTTCGGGAGGAGCGCCCCGCTCGTTGCGATCGGCGCCGAACACCCCTCCCCTCAGGGGAGGGGCAGGGACGGGGTGTATCCGCGACGTAGGAGGTCTCGGTCCACCCCATGACGGCGAACCCCACCCCCGACCCCTCCCCTGAGGGGAGGGGGGCGGCAGCGTCGCGTCATTGCAGACCCGCCTGCGCCTTCGGGCGCGTCCTTCGGGAGGAACCGATGGAAACCTTCGATTACGTGATCGTCGGCGGTGGCTCCGCCGGTTGCGTCCTCGCCAATCGGCTCTCCGCCGATCCGAAGATCCGCGTCGCGCTTCTCGAGGCCGGCGGCAAGGACGATTGGATCTGGTTCCACATCCCCGTCGGCTATCTCTTCGCCATAGGCAATCCGCGCGCCGACTGGTGCTTCCAGACCGAGCCCGATCCCGGCCTCAACGGCCGTAGCCTCAAATATCCGCGCGGCAAGGTCCTCGGCGGCTCCTCGGCGATCAACGCCATGCTCTATCTGCGCGGCCAGAGCCGCGACTACGACGGCTGGCGCCGGATGGGCCTCGACGGCTGGGGCTGGGACGACGTCTTCCCCGTCTTCAAGAGCCACGAGGATCACTTCCGAGGCGCGAGCGAGGTCCACGGTGCCGGCGGCGAATGGCGGGTCGACGCCCCCCGCATGCGCTGGGAGATCCTCGACGCCTTCGCCGATGCGGCCGCCGCGTGCGGCATCCCCAAGGTCGCCGACTTCAACGGCGGCGACAACGAGGGCTCGTCCTATTTCCAGGTCAACCAGAAGAACGGCCGGCGCTGGTCGGCGGCGCGCGGCTTCCTGAAGCCGGCCGTCGATCGCCCGAACCTGACGGTGATCACAGGCGCGCTCGCCGACCGCGTCCTCTTCGAGGGCACGCGCGCCGTCCGCGTCGCCTATGTGAAGGACGGCCGCGAGCACCGCGTCGGCGCCTCCGCCGAGGTGATCCTCGCCGCCGGCGCGGTCGCCTCGCCGCCGATCCTCGAGCGCTCCGGCATCGGCGACCCCGCCCGTCTCGCCGAACTCGGCGTGGCGACGGTGGCCTCCGTCCCCGGCGTCGGCGAGAACCTGCAGGACCACCTGCAGCTGCGCACCGTCTTCAAGGTCGAGGGCACCCGCACCCTCAACACCGATTATCCGAACCTCTTCAAACGCGCCTGGATGGGCCTCGAATACGCGCTCTTCCGGCGCGGCCCGCTCGCCATGGCGCCGTCGCAGTTCGGCGCCTTCACCCGCTCCTCGCCCGAGGTCGAGACGCCGAACCTCGAGTTCCACATCCAACCGCTGTCGCTCGACCGCTTCGGCGAGCCGATGCATCCCTTCGCCGCCTTCACCGTCTCGGTCTGCAACCTGCGCCCGACCTCGCGCGGCTCGATCCACGCCCGTTCGCGCGATCCCGCCGCCGCGCCGGTGATCCGGCCGAACTACCTCTCGACCGAGGAGGATCGCCGCGTCGCGGTCGAGAGCCTCCGCCTCGCCCGCCGGGTCGTCGCCGCCGCGCCGCTCGCCCGCTTCCGCCCGACCGAGCACCTGCCGGGGGCGGACCGCGTCAGCGACGCGGATCTCGCCAAGGCCGCCGGCGACGTCGGCACCACGATCTTCCATCCGGTCGGCACCGCCAGGATGGGAACCGCCGACGATCCCGCCGCGGTCACCGACGCGCGCCTTCGAGTGCGCGGCGTCTCCGGCCTGCGCGTCGTCGACGCCTCGGTGATGCCGACGATCGTCTCCGGCAACACCAATTCGCCGACGATCATGATCGCCGACATGGGCGCCGCGATGATCCTCGCCGACCGGGCCGGCCGCTGAGATCCGTTCTTTTCCGTGAAGGGGAGGTAGGTCTCTACCGCAACCGGAGGGATCGCCGGGGAAAAGGCGAAACCGTCGGAGAACCGTCACACGGCTTGCGTCGAAATCTGCTCAAAGGTCGCCGATCGGGCGAGGCATCGGCCCGAAGCGAGCCGGTCGGAGACGCCCGCCATGTTCGACAGCTACCTGATCGAGATCGACGAGGTCGAGGCCGGTCTCCTGATCCGTGACGGCGAGAGTTACGCCTTCCACGCGGTCGCGCCGCGTTTCCGCGCCTTCGAGGGCGCGCGTTTCGCCGATCCCTGGAGCGCCGAACGGGCGCTGCGCCGCCACGCCGAGCGGCCGACCCGCCCGGGCGGACGCAGCCGCGCCGCCGGCATGATCGGCCCCGAGCGCCCTCGCGATCGCAAGATCGGCTGAGAGCCTGTCTCGAAAGGTCGGACGGGTCGGCTCGGCGGGTCTTTTCGCACCTCGCGGCGTCGGCAATCTCGCCGATATCTCGATATCGGCATCGATTTCCTCCTTGCGAGGCACGAAAATCCCTCGCCGTTCCTCCGCCGCCGACTTTCGAGACAGGCTCTGAGGCTCAGCGCCGCCCGCGTCCGTTGCGGCCGGGCTTGCGCTCGCCGTTGCGGCGGACGAGCGCGATGGTGCGCGTGAAGAACGGGTCGCCGTCCTCGGCCTTGGAGAGCGCGATCACCGAGAGACCCTCGAGGCTCTGCATCAGCGCGAAGACCCGGCGCCGCGTCGCCGCGCCGAGCGCGCTCATGGCGTCGTCCATCACCACCCAGTCGGGCCGGTGCAGCCACACCCGGGCGAAGGCGAGCAGCTGCTGGTCGTCGAAGGCGATGTCGCGGTCCCAGCGCAGGGTCTGATCGAGGCAGACGGTCAGCCGCCCGAGCCCCACCGCCTCCAGCGCCCGGGTGATGTCCTCGATCGGATGCGCCCCCGGCGCGTCGGGATAGGCGAGCGCCTCGGCGAGCGTGCCGATCGGGAAATAGGGCCGTTCGGGCAGGAAGATCATGCGATCGCGCGGCGGATGGCGGATGATGCCCTTGCCCCGCGACCACAGGCCCGCCATGGCGAGGAAGAGCGTGCTCTTGCCGGCGGCGGTCTCGCCGACGATCTGCACCCGCTCGCCGCGCTCGATGGCGACGTCGGGCGTGGCGAAGCCGGAGCGCCCGCTGGGGAGTTTCAGTTCGAAGCCTTCGAAACGCACGCCGTCGGTGGCGTCCTCGATACAGTCGAAGCGCCCGTTGCCGCCCGGCGCCCGGTCGAGCGCGGCGAGCGCCTCGTGCAGCGCCTCGACGCGGCGCAGCGTCGCCCGCCAATCGGCGATGCGCGAATAGTTGTCGACGAACCAGCGCAGCGACGACTGCACCTGATTGAACGAGTTGACCACCATCATCAGCCCGCCGAGCGACATGGCGCCGGAGAAATAGCCCGGCGCGGCGACGATCACCGGCACCACCAGCGCGAGCCAGCCGTAGCCGGAGGTGACCCAGGTGAGGCGGGCGAGATCGTTCACCAGCCGCTGCATCGCCGCGAGGACGCGGCCGAACAGGACGTCGATGGTCCGCCGCTCGTCGGCCTCGCCGCCGTAGAGGGTGATGCCCTCCGCCGATTCGCCGATCCGGACCAGGGCGAAGCGCATGTCGGCCTCGCGGGCGTAGCGCGCCGCGTTGTCGTCGACCATCGGCCGCCCGACCCACCACGTCAGCGTCGATCCGGCGAGCGCGAAGGCGAGCGCGCACCACACCATGTAGCCGGGGATCCCGACGAGATGGCCGCCGATGTCGAACTTGACCTGTTCGGAGAGCACCCAGAGGACGCCGATGAAGGAGACGAGCAGCAGCGAGGCCTGGATCAGGCTGGCGCCGAGATCGGCGGTGAGCTCGGCGAGATGCCGGGTGTCCTCGTGGATGCGTTGGTCGGGATTGGCCCCGACCTCGCCGGCGAAGGTGAGGAGATAGGAGCGCTTCGACACCAGCCACGCGTCGAGGAGATGGCGCGTCAGCCACGAGCGGAGCTGCACCTTGATCATCTCGGTGCCCCAGGTCTGGAACACCACGAGGACCAGCAGCGTGCCGGCGATGCGCAGGAAGTGCAGCGCCTCGGAGACGAAGCCCGGCCAGTCGCGCCGCTCCAGCGCGTCGTAGAAGAGGCCCTGCCAGTCGTTGAGCCAGATCTGCGCGGCATTGTTGGCGATGATGGTGGAGACCAGCCCCAACACCAGCCAGGCGAGCGCCTTGCGCTCCGGCGCGCCGCGCATCCGCGCGAGGATCTGACGCACCTGCGCGAAGGTTCCGCCGTGCGGCGCCAGCGTCGCGAGTGGGGGTTCGGCGGAAGTGTCGGCAGGGTCCGACATGGGGGGCACCGTTTCGGTTCGATTTTATTCGTCTTTAGCGGATCCTACACGCCCACGTGTTGAAATGACGTTGAGGTGGCGCATGATCGCGGCCGCCTCAGACGAAGGCATGAGACGATGTCACGCATCACCGGATTGCTCGCCACCATGACCCTCGAGGAGAAGATCGGCCAGTTGGTCATGGTCTCCCTCGGCGCCGAGACCATCGTCACCGGCCCGCGCGCCGCCGAGGAGCCGACGGTCGAGGACGTCCGTCTCGGCCGGGTCGGCTCGGTCCTGAATCTCGTCGGCCGCGACCGCATCCATGCGCTCCAGCGGGTCGCGATCGAGGAGAGCCGGCTGAAGATCCCGCTGCTCTTCGGGCTCGACGTCGTCCACGGCTATTTCACCAATGCCCCGGTGCCGCTCGGCGAGACCGCCGCCTTCCGCCCGGACCTCTGGGAGAAGACCGCCCGCCTCGCGGCGGAAGAGGCCTGCGACGACGGCATCCACCTCACCTTCGCGCCGATGCTCGACTGCGCCCGCGATCCCCGTTGGGGCCGCATCGTCGAGGGGCCCGGCGAGGACCCGACCGTCGGCCGCGCCTTCGCCGCCGCCAAGGTGCGGGGCTTCCAGGGCACCGACCCGGCGAGCCCGTGGTCGCTCGCCGCCACCGCCAAGCATTTCGCCGCCTATGGCGCCTGCACCGCCGGGCGCGACTACGCCTCGGTGGAGATCTCCGAGCGCACCCTGCACGAGGTCTATCTGCCCGCCTTCGAGGCGGCGGTGAAGGCCGGCTGCCTCGCCATCATGCCCGCCTTCGTCGACATCGCGGGCCGGCCGATGTCGGGCGATCGCGGCTGGCTCACCGATCTCGTGCGCGGCCGCTGGGGCTTCGAGGGGATCTACGTCTCCGATTACGACGCGGTCGGCGAACTGGTCGCCCACGGCGTCGCCGCCGACATGGTCGAGGCCGCCGCCATCGCCCTGAAGGCCGGCATGGACCTCGACATGGAGAGCCGCGCCTATCCCGACGGCCTGAAGCCGGCGTTGGAACGCGGCCTGATCTCGATCGACCTGATCGACGAGACGGTCGCCCGCGTGCTCCGGGTCAAGGAGCGCCTCGGCCTCTTCGAGGCGCCCTTCGGCCGCGGCGATCCGGCGCGCCCGGCCGCCTCCACCCGCGCCGCGCGCCGCGCGGTGGTGCGCGAGGCCGCCGCCGCCTCCGCCGTGCTGCTGACCAATCGCGGCCGTGTCCTGCCGCTCGCGCCCGAAGGCGGCCCGATCGCCCTGATCGGCCCCTTCGTCGACGACACCGCCCAGATGATCGGCCCGTGGAGCGGTCTCGGCGACCAGGACGAGATCGTCACGCTCCGCGCCGGGTTCGCCGCCGCCTTCGCCGGGCGCGAGGTCCGCGTCGCCGAGGGCTGCGCCGCCGATCACGCCGAGGACGATGCCGGCGCGGCGCGCGACGCCGTGCTGATCGCCGAGGCGGAGGCGCTCGCGAGCGGCTGCGACGTCGTCGTGCTGGCGCTCGGCGAGCCGAGCGAACTCTCCGGCGAGGCGGCGAGCCGCGCCCGCCCGGGCCTCACCGGCCGGCAGGCGGAGCTGGCGACGCGCATCCTCGCCCTCGGCAAGCCCTGCGTCGTGGTGATGAGCTGCGGCCGACCGCTGATCGAGACCGAGCTCCTGAAGAAGGCCGACGCCACGCTCGTCGTCTGGTATCCGGGCTCGGAGGGCGGCCGGGCCGTCGCCGACCTCGTCGCCGGCGCGGTGTCACCCTCGGGCTCGCTGCCGGTCTCCTGGCCGCTCGACGTCGGTCAGATCCCGGTCTTCTTCGGCGAGCGGCCGTCCGGGCGGCCCTTCGTGCTCGGCGAGCACTTCACCACCCAATATCTCGACGTCCCCAACACGCCGCTCTTCCCCTTCGGCCACGGCCTCTCCTATGCCGATTTCGGCCTGGAGGCGCCGCGTCCGTCGAGCCCCGCCTTCCGGGCCGGCGAGGGGGTCGTGGTGACGACGAGGGTGACCAATCTCGGTGCCCGCGCCGGGGCGACCACGGTCTTCCTCTTCGCCCGCGACGTCGTCGCCTCGACCGCGCGGCCGCTCCTCGAGCTGAAACGCTTCGAGACGATCGAATTGGCGGCCGGCGAGACGCGCGATCTCGCCTTCGCGTTGACGGCGGCGGATTTCGTCCTGCTCGGGCCCGATCTGGAACCGCGTCTCGAACCCGGCCGTTTCGACCTCTCGGTCGGCTTCTCCGCCGATCGCGCGAGCCTGAAGACGGTCTCCGTCGAGCTCCTCGCCGAGCCTGCGGTGGCGTGAACCGCCGTCAGACCCGGGACGGCCGCGCCGGCAGCATCACCACGCCGGCGAAGGCGAGGGCGGCGGCGACCATCACCACCAGCGACGCCTCGCCGCCGCCGAGACCGGAGGCGACGATGCCGAAGACGATGCCGCCGACCTGCTGCGAGATGCCGAGCCAGGCGGAGGCCTGCCCGGCGGCTTCCGGGAACGGCCGCATGGCGATCGCCGTCGCCATCGGCTGGGCGAGACCCCAGCCGAGATAGAACGGCAGCAGGGCGACGAGCACCGGCAGCCAATGGGCCACCCCGGCGGTGATCACCGCGAGCGGGGCGATCGTGCCGAGGACGATCGCGCCGGCGGCGGCGCGGAGCACCCGGCTCGCCGGCTGGGTGCGGACCAGCCGCATGGCGAGCATGTTGCCGGAGAGGAAGCCGGCGGACCCGGCCATGTAGACCAGCGACGCCTGGAACTTGGTGATGCCGAGCGTGCCGACCATCAGGAAGGCCGAGGTGGTGAGCCAGACGAACAGCACGCCGTAACCGCCGGCGAGAGCCAGCGCCCCCACGACGAAGGCGCGGGTCCGCACGAAATGGCGCAGCGCCTGGAGGATGCCGATCCGCTCGGCGCCGTGGACGTGCGGCGGCCGCGTCTCCGGCAGGCGCCGCCACAGGATCGGCAGCAGCAGGCCGCCGTAGATCACCAGGGTCGACAGCGCCCCGCGCCACCCGGCGACCTGGGCGGCCAGCGTGCCGATCAGCGGGGCGATCAGCGGGACGATGCCGAAGAGGGCGCCGACCTTGGCGAGCGCGCGGCCGCCGTTCTCCGGCGGCACCGTGTCGCGGATCAGGGTTCGGGCGATGATCGGTCCGGTCGCCGCCGCCGCGCCCTGGACGAAGCGCGCCGCGACCAGCAGGGCGAGCGAGGGCGCCGAGATCGCCGCCAGCGAGGCGACCAGATAGACGGCGACGCCGACCAGGACCACCGGCCGCCGGCCGAACCGATCGGCGAGGCGGCCGAGCACCAGATGGGCGAGGGCGAAGCCGACGGTGAAGGCCAGCATGGTCTGTTGGACGCCGGCCACCTCCACCCCGAACTCGTGACCGAGATCGACCATCGCCGTCAGATAGACGTCGGTGGAGAAGGGCAGGATGCCGAGCAGGCCCGCCGCCGAATAGGTGATCGTGGCGGAGGCGCCGTCGGCCGTGGGGCGGGCGGAGGGGGGCAGGTCGGGGCGGTGCGGAGCGGTCATCGGCACTTTCGTCGGGAGCGAGGCCGAACCGCGCGCGGCCCGACGATCTTCTCGATAGCCGGTTTCGCGCGCGCTCGCACGCGCGACGCGACGCATGGCTCCTTTGTTCGCGTCCGCGTTTCACGCGGGAGAGGTCCCCCCGCCTCAGGCGAGGGAGATCACCACCCCGTCGTCGCCCGCCAGCATCAGCCGCGCGCCGACGATCTCGCCGTCGCGTCCGCCCTTGGAGGAGAGCACGATCTGCCCGCCGCTCGCTTCCGGGATCGAGGTCTCGATCAGATCCGAGCCGAGATTGAGGACGATCACGAAGCGCTCGTCGCCGTGCCGCCGTTCGAAGGCGAGGAGATCCCCCGCTGCGACGAGGACCCGCACGTCGCCGATCGACAGCGCCTCATGGGCGCGGCGAAGCTTCAGGAGCCGGCGATGCAGCGTCAGCATCGAGGCCGGATCGGCCGCCTCGGCGGCGACGTTCACGCTCTCCCACCCCGGCACCAGCGGCAGCCACGGCTCGACGGTGGAGAACCCGGCGAAGGGCGAGGCGTCCCATTGCATCGGCGTGCGGGCGATGTCGCGATTGTGGTCGGGCAGGCCCGGCTCGTTCTTCTCCTGGGGGTCGCGGATCCGATCGGGCGGGATGACGCCGTTCGAAAGGCCGATCTCGTCGCCCTGGAAGAGCGTCGGCGTGCCGCGCGCCGTCAGAAGGAACATCGCCGCCACCCGAGCCTGGGCGGCGCCGAGCCGCGAGACGACGCGGGCATTGTCGTGATTGCCGAGCACCCAGTTCGGCCAGGCCCCCGGAGGCAGCCGGCGCTCGTATTCCTCGATCAGCCAGCCGACCGTCTCGGCGTTCCACGGATCCATCAGGAGATGGAAGTTGAACGGCAGATGCGCCCCGTCGAGCGCCTCGCCGTAATAGGCGCACATCCGTTCGATGGTCAGATAGAGCTCGCCGATCATCAGCTTGTCGGGGAACTCGTCGATCACCTTGCGGAACCCTTTCACGAGATCGATCACCCCGGGCTGGTCGCAGGTCATGATCTGCAGGATGTGGCGCACCTCGGGCTCGTCGGGGGTCCAGTCCGGATTGGGCGGGTTGTCGCGGAAGTCGGGGTCTTTCAGGAGATGCCAGATCACGTCGACCCGGAACCCGTCGACGCCGCGCTTCAGCCAGAACCGCAGCACGTCGTGCATCGCCGTGACCACGGCCGGGTTGCGCCAATTGAGGTCGGGCTGCTCCTTGAGGAAGGCGTGATAGTACCACTGCCCGCGCGCCGCCGACCATTCCCAGCCGATGCCGCCGAACATCGAGCGCCAATTGTTGGGCGGTCCGCCGTCGGGCGCCGGATCGTGCCAGATGTACCAGTCGGCCTTGGGATTGGTGCGCGAGGAGGCGCTCTCCAGGAACCACGGATGCCGATCGGAGGTGTGGTTCGGGACGAAGTCGAGAATCAGCTTCATGCCGCGCGCATGCAGCGCCTCGATCAGCCGGTCGAGATCGGAGAGCGTGCCGAAGCGCGGATCGACGTCGCAGTAATCGGCGACGTCGTAGCCGAAATCGGCCATCGGCGAGACATAGACCGGAGACAACCACACCGCGTCGACGCCGAGCGCGACGAGATGATCGAGACGGGAGAGAATGCCGGGGATGTCGCCGACCCCGTCGCCGGTCGTGTCCTGGAAGGACCACGGATAGATCTGGTAGACGACACCACTCCGCCACCAGGGCACGCTTGCGTCTCTGCCGTTCGCGATCATGCTCGGCCTCCCTGGACCGGCGCCCCGCCCTCATGCCCGGTCGACGGTATCATCATGCCACGAAACGGACATTCCCGACAGTCGTAGAGCGTCGTAGGCCGCGTATCTCGGGAGGGGGCGGCGCGCGGGGGACCGGGCTCGGCGCCTCGCGCGGTCGCAGCTGCCGGTCGCGGGCGTCGAGCCGGAGCGCCGTCGCACGCACGAGCTGCGCGATCGAATTTACAACTCAAAGATGTTATTTCATGGATTTTTAATATCGAAGATTGCATTCTGCGCGGCGAACGGAGGGCTTCGTCGATGCCGGAAATCGTCCGCTACCCCACGTCCGAACGCCTTCGCGCGCGTTACGGATCGCTCGCCGGCGCGCGTACCCCGCTGCCCGGCCGGTCGTGGCGTCCGAGCCGGCTCGTCTCCGCCGCCGTGTGGGTGGCGATCGCGGCCTTCGCCGTCGGCGTGCACCAGCTCGCCCAGAACGGGACCTTCTCGCGTCTCCTCGACGTCGTCGCCCCGCCGGCGACCGAGACCGTCGCCGCCACCGCCGCCGACACGCTGGTCGGCACGTTCTCCCTCTGCGGCAGCGGCCGCCGCGTCGATTGCGTCGTCGACGGCGACACCTTCTGGCATCGCGGCGTCAAGATCCGCATCGCCGACATCGACACGCCCGAGCTGAGCCCGCCGCGTTGCGAGGCCGAGCGCATCAAGGGCGAGGCGGCGAAGCGGCGTCTCCAGGCCCTGCTCAACGCCGGCCCGTTCTCGCTGACGACGAGCGGCCGCGACGAGGACCGCTACGGACGCAAACTGCGCGGCGTCCGGCGCGGCGGCGTCTCCTTCGGCGACGTTCTGATCCGCGAGGGTCTGGCGCGGCGCTGGGACGGCGCCCGCCATCCCTGGTGCGGTTGAAGGGTGGTGAAACGACGACGAGGGGCTCGCGGCCCCTCGTCTGGTCTTCGATCGGCTCGGAAGGCCTCAGTGGCGGATCAGATGATCGAAGGCCGAGAGCGCGGCGGTGGCGCCGGCGCCCATGGCGATGATGATCTGCTTGTAGGGCACGGTGGTGGCGTCGCCGGCGGCGAAGACGCCGGGCACCGAGGTCGCGCCGCGCGCGTCGATCTCGATCTCCTTGCGATTGGAGAGCGCGACCGTCCCATCGAGCCATTCGGAATTCGGCAACAGGCCGATCTGCACGAAGATGCCTTCGAGCTCGACCTTGTGGACGTCGCCGGAGATGCGATCCTCATAGGTGATCGCCGTCACCTTCTCGCCGTCGCCGATCACCGCGGTGGTGCGGGCCGAGACGATGATCGTCACGTTGGGGAGCGAGCGCAGCTTCTTCTGCAGAACCTCGTCGGCGCGCAGCTTGGAGTCGAACTCGAGCAGAGTGACGTGGGAGACGATGCCGGCGAGATCGATCGCCGCCTCGACGCCGGAGTTGCCGCCGCCGATCACCGCCACGCGCTTACCCTTGAACAGCGGCCCGTCGCAGTGCGGGCAGAAGCACACGCCCTTGGCCTTGTACTCGGCCTCGCCCGGCACGCCCATCTCGCGCCAGCGCGCGCCGGTCGTCAGGATCACCGACTTCGCCTTCAGCGCCGCGCCGGAAGCGAGCTTCACCGTGATCGCGTCGCCCGGGGTCGCCGCCGGCACCAGCCCGGTCGCCCGCTGCAGGTTCATCACGTCGACCTCGTAGTCTGCGACGTGGCGCTCGAGCGCCGCGGCGAGCTTCGGACCCTCGGTGTGCGGCACCGAGATGAAGTTCTCGATCGCCATCGTGTCGAGCACCTGCCCGCCGAAGCGCTCGGCGACCACGCCGGTCTTGATGCCCTTGCGCGCCGCATAGACCGCCGCCGCCGCGCCGGCCGGCCCACCGCCGACCACCAGCACGTCGAACACGCCCTTCTCGGCGATCGCCGCCGCCGCGCGCTCCGAGGCGCCGGTGTCGAGCTTGGCGACGATCTCCTCGAGGCTCATGCGGCCCTGGCCGAAGGGCGCGCCGTTCAGCAGCACCGTCGGCACCGCCATGATCTTCTCGGCCTCGACCTCGGCCTGATACATCGACCCCTCGACCATGGTGTGGCGGATCGACGGGTTGAGCGAGGCCATCAGGTTCAGCGCCTGGACCACGTCCGGGCAGTTCTGGCAGGTCAGCGAGACATAGGTGACGAAGTCGAACGAGCCGCCGAGCGCCTTCACCGCCGCCAGCGTCTCTTCCTTCTCCTTGGCGGGATGGCCGCCGGTGTGGAGCAGGGCGAGGACGAGCGAGGTGAACTCATGGCCCATCGGCAGGCCGGCGAAGCGGATCCGCGCGGTCTCGCCGGGGACCCCGACCGAGAACGAGGGGACGCGCGCGTCGGTGCCGTCGAATCGGATCGCGACCTTGTCGGAACAGTCGGCGATGTCGACCAGGAGATCACGCATCTGGTTGGAGCCGGCGTCGTCACCGAGCGTGCCGACGAGTTCGATCGGGCGCTGCAGGCGTTCGAGATAGGCCTTCAACTGAGCCTTGATGCCTTGGTCGAGCATGGCGTTTCTCCGTGATCTTCTGGAATTCGGTCGCAAGGAAGGGACGTCGGAGGCGGAGGCTCCGGCGGCTCGTCGTCACCATCGATGTCGGGGGGAGGGCGGGTCGTCGGGGGGCACCCGGAGCCCGAAGGCTCCGGGGCATGTCGCGAGGCGTCGAGATCAGATCTTGCCGACGAGCTCGAGCGAGGGGGCGAGGGTCGCCTCACCCGGGGTCCACTTGGCCGGGCAGACCTCGCCCGGATGCGAGGCGACGTACTGCGCCGCCTGGACCTTGCGGAAGAGCTCCTTGGCGTCACGGCCGATGCCGAGATCGTGGATCTCGCAGACCTTGATGATGCCGTCCGGATCGATCACGAAGGTGCCGCGCAGGGCGAGGCCGGCGTCCTCGATCATCACGTCGAAGTTGCGCGAGATCACGCCGGTCGGGTCGCCGACCATCGGATACTTGATCTTCTTGATGGTGTCGGAGGCGTCGTGCCAGGCCTTGTGGGTGAAGTGCGTGTCGGTCGACACCGAGTAGCACTCGACGCCGATCTTCTGGAACTCCGGATAGAGATCGGCCAGATCGCCGAGCTCGGTCGGGCAGACGAAGGTGAAGTCGGCCGGATAGAAGAAGACCACGGACCACTTGCCCTTGAGATCGGCCTCGGTGATGTCCGCGAACTTGCCGTTGTGATAGACGGTGGCCTTGAACGGCTTCACTTCCGTGTTGATCAGAGGCATTTTCTCTCTCCTGTTCGGTCGTCGTCGACGACCCGATCCTTCTGGCGCTTCGGCGGCGATGCCGCCCCGAGATCTCGCACCCGTCGCCGGCGCTGAGCGCCGAGGTCGGTTCCGAAGACCCGAATTTTCCGGCTCGGGGACACGCTCGGTGCCCTCGAGTGATTGCAGGCTAACCTCGGGTGGAGCATCGTTCAAATAGATTGTCTCTGTTTTTTCCATAGGCGATGCCGATGGTCTCGGCGATCTCCCGCCGCCCCGCGACGATCGGGCGCCGTCGCCGCTGCATGGGCCGGCGAAGAGTGCTAACGATCGGCCGCGAGGGGATCGAGACGCGATCCGCCACCGATCAGGGAGTCTGCCTCGATGAAACTGCTCCGTTACGGTCCGCGCGGCGGCGAAAAGCCGGGCCTTCTCGACGCCGCCGGTCGCATTCGCGGCCTTTCCCGGGTGGTCGGCGAGGGGGACCCCGAGATGCTCTCGCCCGACGGCCTCGCCCGTCTCGCCGCGATCGATCCCGAGACCTTGCCGCTCGTCCCCGAGGGCACCCGTATCGGCCCCTGCGTCGGGCGCGTCGGCAAATTCGTGGCGATCGGCCTCAACTATTCCGAACACGCCGCCGAGGCCGGCATGTCGATCCCGACGGAGCCGGTGGTCTTCATGAAGGCGACCAGCTGCATCTCCGGCCCGAACGACGAGGTGATCGCCCCGCGCGGCTTCTCCAAGCTCGATTGGGAGGTCGAACTCGGCGTCGTCATCGGCACCGAGGCCCGTTACGTCACCAAGGAGGCCGCGCTCGACCACGTCGCCGGATATTGCGTGGTCAACGACGTCTCCGAGCGCGCCTTCCAGGCCGAGCGCGGCGGCACCTGGGACAAGGGCAAGGGCTGCGACACCTTCGGTCCGATCGGCCCGTGGCTGGTGACCCGCGACGAGGTGCCCGATCCGCAGAACCTGCGCCTGTGGCTCTCCGTCGACGGCGTCATGCGCCAGGACGGCTCGACCAAGACGATGATCTTCCCCGTCGCCGAGCTGGTCTCCTACGTGTCGCAGTTCATGAGCCTCCAACCCGGCGACGTCATCACCACCGGCACGCCCTCCGGCGTCGGCATGGGGGTGAAGCCCGAGCCGGTCTTCCTCGCCGTCGGCCAGACCATGCGCCTCGGCGTCGAGGGGCTCGGCGAACAGACCCAGACGGTGGTCGCCCCCGTCTGAGCCCGATCCGCGCCGAAGGGCGGCGTCGCGACTTGACCGAGAGGGTGGGGAGAGGCATTCCCCACCCGCGAACCCGAGATCGAAAGAGCCCGCCATGCCGTTGAAGGTCGTCTTCATGGGAACCCCGGATTTCTCGGTCCCCACCCTCGACGCTCTGGTCGCGGCGGGACACGAGGTGGTCGCGGTCTATTCCCAGCCGCCGCGCCCCGCCGGGCGCGGCATGGTGGCGACGCCCTCGCCGGTCCATCGCCGAGCCGAGGCGCTGGGGCTCCCGGTCTTCACGCCGACGACCCTGAAGGGCGAGGCGGCGGCCGAGGCCTTCCGCGCCCATGGCGCCGACGTCGGCGTGGTCGTCGCCTATGGTCTCCTGCTGCCGCAGGCGATCCTCGACGCGCCGCGCTTCGGCTGCCTCAATCTCCACGGCTCGAAACTGCCGCGCTGGCGCGGCGCCGCGCCGATCCAGCGGGCGATCATGGCCGGCGACGCGACGACCGCCGTCGAGGTCATGCGGATGGAAAAGGGCCTCGACACCGGCCCGGTGGCGATGAGCGCCGAGACCGCGATCGGTGCCGACGAGACCACGCTCGACCTCCACGACCGCCTCGCCGCCCTCGGCGCGCCGCTGATGGTCACCGCCCTCGCCGCCCTCGAGGCCGGCACCTTCGCCACCACCGAACAGGCCGCCGAAGGCGTCACCTACGCCCACAAGATCGACAAGGCCGAGGCCCGCATCGACTGGTCGCGCCCCGCGAAGGCGATCCACGACACCGCGCGCGGCCTCTCGCCCTTCCCCGGCGCCTGGTGCGAGGTGGCGGCCGGCGGCAGGCTCGAGCGGCTGAAGGTCCTGCGCACCACCCTCGCCGAGGGGAACGGCGCCCCCGGCGAGATCCTCGACGGCGAGGGGCGCATCGCCTGTGGCGACGGCGCGCTGCGTCTCGTCGAGCTCCAGCGCGCCGGCGGCAAGCCGCAACCGGCGGCGCTCGCCCTGAAGGGGCTCCGCCTCGCCCCCGGCGATCGGCTCGTCTGATGACGCGCTACAAACTCACCGTCGAATACGACGGCACCCCCTATTGCGGCTTCCAGCGTCAGGCGAACGGCCCCTCGGTGCAGGGGACGCTCGAGGACGCCTTCGAGAAGCTGAAGGCGGGTTTCGTCACGGTGCGCGGCGCCGGCCGCACCGATACGGGCGTGCACGCGACCGGACAGGTGATCCACATCGACCTGCCGCGCGACTGGCCGGCGGCGAAACTGATGGACGCGCTCAACTTCCATCTCCAGCCCGCGCCGATCGCGATCCTCGCCGCCGAGATCGCCGATCCCGCCTTCGATGCCCGCTTCTCCGCCAAGGGCCGCCACTATCTCTACCGCATCGTCGATCGCCGCGCCCCGCTCGCGGTCGAGGCGAATCGCGCCTGGCACGTCAAGACCCGGCTCGACGCCGAGGCGATGGACCACGCCGCGAAGATCCTGGTCGGCCACCACGACTTCACCACCTTCCGCTCGACCCATTGCCAGTCGAAGAGCCCGCTGAAGACGCTCGATCGGCTGGACGTCACCCGCGCCGGCGAAGATTTGATCGAGATCCGCGCCTCCGCCCGCTCGTTCCTGCACAATCAGGTCCGCTCGATGGTCGGCTCGATCAAGCTGATCGGCGAGGGCAAATGGGACGAGGACCGGCTGCGCGCGGCACTGGCTGCGGCGGATCGCACCGCCTGCGGCGCCGTGGCGCCGTCGGCCGGGCTCTATCTGGTGAAGGTGGATTATTGAGGCCGTCATGACGAAGCCCCCCGCCGTCCTCTTCGTCTGCCTCGGCAACATCTGTCGCTCGCCCTTGGCGGAGGCGGCGTTCCGGGCCGAGGCGGAGGTGCGGGGGATCGCCGTCTCCGCCGACAGCGCCGGCACCGGCGCGTGGCACGTCGGCGAGCCGCCGGACGTCCGCGCCCGCGCCGTCGCCCGTCGCCACGGCGTCGCGATCGATCACTACGCCGCCCGGCAGATCGAGCCGGAGGACTTCTTCCGCTTCGACGAGATCGTCGCCCTCGATCGCCAGAACCTCGTCGATCTCGCCGGTCTCGCTCCGCGCGAGGCGACCGCGCGCCTGTCGCTGCTGCTCGATGCCGTGCCCGGCCGCGCGGGCGAGAGCATCGCCGATCCCTATTACGGCACGGCGAAGGATTTCGAGCGGACCTGGGCCGAGGTCGTGCTCGGCGCGCGCGGCCTGCTCGACCGGCTGGCGCGCGACGCCTGATCAGCGCGGCAGGCCCTTGGCGCGCTTCACCACGTCGTCGCCGAGCTTCTCCACGAACAGCGCCCCGCCGACGGTGCGCTGGATCAGCACGTTGCGCTTGTCGATCTCGTCGCGGCGGCGGTCGACGAGGCCGCGCTCGCCCATCGTGTCGAGGGCGCGGGTGATCGCCGGCTTGGTGACCCCGAGCTTGGTGGCGAGGCCGCGTACCGTATGCGGCGGCGGCTCCAGATAGACGGTGAGGAGGATCGCCGTCTGCCGGGCCGTGAGGTCGGTCTCGCCGTCGCGCACCAGATCGAGCGTGACGTCGTGCCAGAGTTTCAGCGCCTGGGACGGGCGAAGCTCGACCGGCATGGGAGAGGGGACCTCATCGTTTCGAGAGCGGAATGATAAGGCCGCCGCCCCCGCCCCACAATGACGGCGCGGCCGCGATCCTGCGACGTGGTGAACGCCGCCCCCCCCTTGTCTCCCCTTGGCCCGCCCGCGTCGCCCGCGCTAAGAGAGGCGATGACCGCGCGTCCGCCTCTTCCCCCCTCCGACCTGCCGATCGAAGCCGCGCTGCCCGCCCTGCGCGCGGCCCTGATCCGCGCGCCCAACGCCGTGCTCGTCGCCCCGCCCGGCGCCGGCAAGACGACGCGCGTGCCGCTCGATCTCCTCGCCGCCCCCTGGCGCGGCGACGGCCGCATCGTCATGCTCGAGCCGCGCCGCCTCGCAGCCCGGGCGTCGGCCGCCCGCATGGCCGCGACGCTTCGGGAGAGCGTCGGCGAGACCGTCGGTCACCGCGTCCGGATGGATGCCAAGGTGTCGGCGAAGACGCGGATCGAGGTTGTGACCGAGGGCGTCTTCACCCGCCAGATCCTCGCCGATCCCGAGCTTTCCGGCGTCGCCTGCGTCATCTTCGACGAGGCCCACGAGAGGAGCCTCGACGGCGATCTCGGTCTCGCCCTCGCCCTCGACGCGCAATCGGCGCTCCGGCCCGATCTGCGCATTCTCGTGATGTCCGCGACGATCGACGGCGCCCGCGTCCGCGACCTCCTCGGCGACGCCGATCTCGTCACCTCCGAGGGCCGCGCCTTCCCCGTCGAGACGAAGCACCTGCCGCGCCGCCCCGACGGGCGCCTCGAGGCCGACGTGGCGGCGGCGGTGGCGCGCGCGCTCGACGAGGATCCGGGCTCGGTGCTGGTGTTCCTGCCCGGACAGGCCGAGATCCGCCGCACCGCCGAGGCCCTCGCCGGCCGCCTCGCCGCCGACGTCGACGTGGCCCCGCTCTATGGCGCGCTCACGCCGGCCGAGCAGGATCGCGCCATCCGCCCCGCCGCGCCCGGCCGCCGCAAGGTGGTGCTCGCCACCTCGATCGCCGAGACCTCGCTCACCATCGAGGGCGTGCGCATCGTCGTCGACGCCGGCCTCTCGCGGGTGCCGCGCTACGAGCCCGACACAGGCCTCACCCGGCTCGAGACCGTGCGCGTCAGCCGCGCCTCCGCCGACCAGCGCCGCGGCCGCGCCGGCCGCACGGAACCGGGCGTCTGCTGGCGTCTGTGGCCGGAAGCCGCCACCATGGGCCTCGCTCCCTTCGATCGGCCGGAGATCCTCGAGGCCGATCTCGCCGATCTGGTGCTCGATCTCGCCGAATGGGGCGTGACCTCGCCCGACGGCCTCGCCTTCCTCGACGCCCCGCCGAAGCCCGCCTGGGACGAGGCGGTGGCGCTCCTGCGCGGCCTCGACGCGCTCGACGCCGACGGCCGGGTGACGGCGGAAGGCCGCGCCCTCCATCGTCTGCCGCTCCATCCGCGCCTCGCCCACATGGTGGTGCGCGGCGCCTCGGGCGGTGCCGGCCGGCTCGCCGCCGAGATCGCCGCGATCGTCTCCGAACACGGGCTCGGCGGCACCTCGGCCGATCTCGAGACCCGCATCCGGCGTCTGCGCGCCGATCAGGGCCCCCGTGCCGAGGAGGCCCGTCGCCTCGCCGCGCGCTGGGCGAGCCTCGCCGGCCGGCCCGAGAACGACATGTTCTCGGGCGATCTCGCCGATGCCGGCCGCCTCCTGGCGCTCGCCTATCCCGATCGGATCGCGCAGGCGCGCGGCGCGCCCGGCTCCTTCCGTCTGGCGAACGGGCGCGGCGGCAAGGTCGAGCCGCACGAGCCGTTGGCGCGCGAGCCCTTCCTCGCGGTCGCCGAGTTGCAGGGCACCGCCCGCGAGGCCCGCATCCGGCTCGCCGCCCCGCTCGCGCTCGCCGACCTCGAGAGCGATTTCGCCGCCCATGTGGTGGAGGAGGACGAGGTCCGTTTCGATGCGGCGGCGAACCGGGTCAAGGCGCGGCGCGTGCGCCGCCTCGATCGGGTCGTTCTCTCCGAAAAGCCGATCGAGAAGCCCGATCCGGTCCTGGTGTCGCGCGCGCTGATGGAGGCGGTGCGGGCGAAGGGGCTCGCCGGTCTGCCCTGGTCGAAGGCGGCGGAGCGGCTGCGCCACCGCGTCGAATACGTCCGCCGCGCCGGCATCGCCGGCCTGCCCGACCTCTCCGAGGAGACGCTCCTCGCCGGCCTCGACGCGTGGCTCGCCCCCCATGTGCTCGGTCGCACCACGCCCGCCGACATTCGCGAGGCCGACGTCTTCGCCGGCCTCGACGGGCTTCTCGACTGGGAGGCCCGGCGCCTCCTCGACGCGAACGCGCCGTCGCATTTCACCGCGCCGACCGGCTCCGCCGTGCCGATCGACTACGAGGCCGAGAACGGTCCGGCGATCGCCGTGCGGGTGCAGGAACTCTTCGGCCTCGATCGCCATCCCGCGATCTGCGACGGGCGCGTCCCCCTCCTGGTCGAGCTGCTGTCGCCGGCCCATCGCCCGATCCAGGTGACGCGCGATCTCCCCGGCTTCTGGCGCGGCTCGTGGCGCGACGTGAAGGTCGAGATGAAGGGCCGCTACCCGCGCCACCCTTGGCCCGACGATCCCCTGGTCGCGCCCCCGACGACGAGAGCCAAGCCGCGCGGGACCTGACGGACCCGGCCGAAACGACGACACCCCGCGAGCGCGCCGCCCACGGGGTGTCGTCATGTGGTCCGCATACATGCGGGTGGCGATCCGCCATCCTCGCAGTCTCCGTCACACATGTGACCGTACTGCATGTGGCGGCGCCCCTCACACCGTCTTGTCGACCCCGGCGCCGGGCTCGCTCGGCGCGGCGGCGGCCTCGGCGGTCTTCGGTCCGCCCTTGGCGACGCCGACCAGCGCGGGACGCAGCACCCGGCCGCCGATGGCGAACCCGTCCTGCATCACCTGCAACACCGTGCCGGCGACGACCTGCGGATTGGGGATCTCGAACATCGCCTGATGGAAGTGCGGGTCGAACTTCTCGCCGAGCGGCGAGAGCTTCTTGACGCCGTGCTTCTCGAGCGTCTTGAGCAACTCGCGCCCGGTCAGCTCGACGCCCTCGATCAGCGCCTTGCCGCCGATCGTCTCGTTCTCGCGCAGCTCGGCCGGCGCATGGGCGAGCGCCCGATCGAAATTGTCGGCGACGGAGAGGAGGTCGCGGGCGAAGGCGGTCACCGCGTAGTCGCGCGCGTCCTTCACTTCCTTCTCGGTCCGCCGGCGCAGGTTCTCCATTTCCGCGAGCGTGCGCAGCAGGCGATCCTTCAGCTCCTCGTTCTCGGCCGAGAGCGTGGTGGCGGGATCGACGGCGGGAGCCTCGGGGGCGGGCGCTTCGGTCGCGGGGGTGGCGTCGGCCGTGGGGTCGATCGCGGTCTCGTCGGTCATGGCGTCCTCTGCGGTTTGGTCGGTTCGGGACCGGATTTGAGCCTTCCGCGCGCGGATTTCAAGGCCTTTGCGCCCCGGACCAAATGCGAGACCCGGCCGACGCGGTGGCGTCGGCCGGGTCCGATGCGCGGATGTCGGTCGATCGCTCAGGCGACCGCGCCGTTGATCCATTCGACGAGCTTGCCCTTCGGCGCCGCGCCGACCTGCATCGCCGCCGGCTGGCCGCCCTTGAAGACGATCAGGGTGGGGATGGAGCGCACGCCGAACTTCATGGCGGCATTGGGGTTTTCGTCGATGTTGAGCTTGACGACCTTGACCTTGCCGGCCATCTCGGTGGCGATCTCCTCGAGCGCCGGAGCGATCATGCGGCAGGGCCCGCACCACTCGGCCCAGAAGTCCACCACCACGGGCTCGGCGGAATTCAGAACGTCGGTATCGAAGGAAGCGTCAGTGACTTTCTGAGTCGCCATGGGAATGACCTCGTCGTGTCGTGCCGAGAGCGGCACCGTTCGTTCGAGGGCCAACCTAGGAAGGGGGAGCGGGAGCGTCAAGATGCTGGGGGTACGGACCCGTCGACCCTCGAGATCAAAGGATCGCGATCGGAGCCGCCGGCTCACCGAGCCTCTCGGCCGATCCCCAGCCGGCGCGCGGCGGCGTCGAGCCGCTCGGCCGCGATCTCCTCGAGACGCGGAATCGCGGTCCACAGGAGCGCGCAGCGGATCGCCCGGCCGGGGAACATCTCTCCGAGCAGACGGCGATAGAGCGCGAGCTGGGCGAGATGGGCCGGCGTCGCGCCGTCGCCGCGATCGCTCTTGTAGTCGACCACCAGAACCTCGCTCGGTCCGACCGCCAGCCGGTCGATGCGGCCGGAGACGTCGATCCGTCCGCCGCTCGTCCCGACGATCTCGCCGGCGATCGCCACCTCCGCCCGCGACCCCTCGGCGAAGACCTCTGCGAAGGCGGGATCGGCGAGCACCGCCTCGACCTCGGCGACGATCGCCTCGCGGGTGGCGGCGTCGAGCCCCCCGGCCCGCGCCGTGACGTGGCGCCGCGCCGCCTCGCCGCGCGCCTCGGCCGGAAGGCTCGGCAGAACCTCGAGCAGCCGGTGGGTGAGAAGGCCGCGCTGCTTCTCCGGGCTCTCCGGCGTCAGCGCCGCGTCGAGCGCGTGACGCGCCGACGGCCGCCGCTCCGCCGCTTCGTCCTCCTCCGCCCGCGACGGCGTCAGCCGCCGCGCCGCCTCGCGCTCCGGCGGCGGCCGGTCGACCCAGGCCGGCCGTGTCTCGGCGGCGGGCGTCTCGGCCGGCTCCGCCTCGGCGGCGGGCGCGGCCGCCTCCGCCTCGCCGCGCGCCCACACGAGCAGCGTCTCCTCGTCGTCGCCGAAGGGGAGCGCCTGCGACCCCGGCGTCAGCGCGTCGCGCACCACCCGGTGCCAACAGTCCGCCGCCGCCTCCTTGGTGCGGAGATGGCCGCAGACGATCAGCCGATCCTTGGCTCGCGTCATCGCCACGTAGAGGAGGCGCAGATATTCGTTCTCGGCGGAGGTCCGTGCCCGCGCCTTGGCCGTCTCGAGGACGCGGGGGTCGACCTTGCCCCGGCTCCAGGCGAGGAGCGGCGCCTCGCGCCCGCCGACGTCCGGCGGGTCGAGACGGAGGAGCGGCGGCGCATGGCTCGCCGAGATCGGCGCGGCGCCGTCGTCGACCAGGAACACCACCGAGGCCTCGAGCCCCTTGGAGCCGTGCACGGTCATCACCCGCACCTCGTCGCGGGCCTCGTCCATCTCGCGCTTGATCTCGGGCGCGTCGGCGGCGAGCCCCTCGACGAAGCGGGCGAGGCTCGGCGCCGGCCCGCGATCGGCCGCGAGCGCCAGCGACAGAAACTCGTCGAGCACGTCGTCGGCCTCCGAGCCGAGCCGCGCCACGAAGGCGCGACGGCCACCGTCGGCGGCGAGCACCCGGGCGAAGAACTCGTAGGTCGGCCAGCGCTCCGCCGCCGCCCGCCAGCGCCGGAGCCGCGCGTCGGCGGCGGTGAGCGCGGGATGCGCCGGCGCGATCCGGGCGAGCGCCGCGTCGAGGCTCTCCCCGTCCGCGCGCTCGGCGGCGATGGTGACGAGCGCGTCGTCGTCGAGCCCGAACAGCGGGCTCTTGAGCGCGGCGGCGAGCGAGAGATCGTCCTCCGGCATGGTCACCGCGCGCGCCAGCGCCAGGAGATCGAGAATGGCGATGTGGTCGGTCAGCTTCAGCCGGTCCTGGCCGGCGACCGGAATGCCGCGCTCCTTCAGCACCCGGTTCATCGCGTCGACGAAGGGGCCGCGCTTGCGCACCAGCACGATCACGTCGCGCCGCGCCACCGGCGCCGATCCGTCGGGGCGCGGCGCGGCCGGATCGGTGAGCCGCGTGATCTCGTCGGCGATCGCCCGGGCGAGCCGCACGTGCGGCATCGAGGCGTGGCTGCGGTCGAGCGGCGCCGTCCAGTCCTCCGGCTCGGCGATCGCGTCCGGCTTCAGCAGCGGCCACACCTCGACGCGGCCGGGGGCGCGATCGCGCAGCGCCCCGTGCTCGGTATAGGCGGCCGGGTCGGAGAGGATCCGCGCCCGCCGGACGGGGTCGGCGAAGACCGTGTCGACGGCCGAGAGCACCGCCGGCACCGAGCGGAAGCTCATCACCAGATCGACGTCGGCGAAGCCGCTGCCGGCCCCCGTCGCCTGTCGCTCGAAGGCGTCGCGGCTCTCGCTGAAGGTCTCCGGCGCCGCCCCTTGGAAGGAGTAGATCGACTGTTTCTCGTCGCCGACGGCGAAGATCGTGCGGCTCGCGCGCCGGGCTCCTTCGCCGGCGAAGAACTCGTCCGCGAGCCCCGAGACGATCCGCCATTGGCGCGGATTGGTGTCCTGCGCCTCGTCGATCAGGATGTGGTCGATGCCGCCGTCGAGCTTGTACTGAACCCAGCGCGCCGCGTCGGAGCGCGACAGGAGGTCGGCGGTGCGCGCGACGAGATCGTCGAAATCGACGGCGCTGCGGGCGCGTTTGGCGCCCTCGTAGATCCCGATCACCCGGTCGCCGAGGCGCAGCAACGCCGCCGACGCTCGGAACGAGGCGAGCGCCGCGCGCGTGTCGGCGAGCGCCTCGAGCCGCGTCACCTCGCGCGCCGCCCGGTCGAGGAGATCGGGAAAGGCCTCGAGAATGGCCTTGGTGGCGAAAGTCTTGGGCGAGCGCGCGGTGCCGGCGCCGGTGAAGAACACCTCCGACCAGCCCTTCAGCCGATCCTCCGGCGCAAGCGACGTATCGCGGGCGCGGCCGAGCCGCTCGGCCTGTTTGACGTCGTTGGTCGAGGAGGCGCCCCAGGCCGCGCCGAGCGGCCCGAGCAGGGAGAGGGGAAACTCCGGCGAGGCCAGCATCGTCGCGACGAGATCGCCGTCCTCGATCGCCGGATCGACCCCCATCGTCGCGGCGAGATCGAGGATCGCCGCCTCGATGTCGCCGACCTCGCGCAGCCATTGGCGCAGATCCTCGCGCGCGCCGACCAGCGCGCCGAGCACCCGCTCCAGCCGATCCTCGCTCGCCGCCTCGAGCACGGTCGTGAGCGCCGCCCCGAGCGCGTCGCCGGGGCCGGCCGCGCTCGCCGCCACCAGCACGCTCTCGCGGGCCCGCGCGACGAGATCGCGGGTCTGGCGGTCGTCGAGAATGTCGAAACTGCCGCCGAGATCGGCCTCGAGCGGAAACTGCTTGAGAATGCTCTCGCAGAAGGCGTGGATGGTCTGGATCTTGAGGCCGCCGGGGGTCTCGATCGCCTCGGCGAAGAGCCGCCGCGCCCGCGCCAGCCGGTCCGGCCGGATCGCCGCCGGCTCCGTGCCCTCCGCCTCGCCGATCGCGCGCCTCAGCGTCGCGTCCTCCGCCACCGCCCATTCGCCGAGCGTCTCGAACACCTTGTTCGACATGTTCGCCGCCGCCGCCTTGGTGAAGGTGAGGCAGAGGATGCGGTTGGCCGGGGTGCCGGCGAGGAGACAGCGGATCACCCGCTGGGTCAGGACATGGGTCTTGCCCGAGCCGGCATTGGCCGAGACCCAGGCCGAGGTGGCCGGGTTCGAGGCGCGGCGCTGGCGCGCGACCGTGTCGGCGGGAACGACGAGACGCACGCTCATGCCTCGTCTCCGTCGCCGCCTTCGCCCGCCGCCCATTCGGCGACCCGGGCGAGATGATCGTAGTCGCCGCTCCGCGCCTTCTCGAACTGGACGCGCGGCCGCGACGCATAGCCGGTCGTCGCCAGCCGATAGTGCCGCACCAGCGCCTCGAGCTTGTCGAAGGCCGCCGCCGCCAGATCCTCGGGGCCGAGATCCTCGCCCTTGGCCTTGGCGCGCTCCTCCCATTTGCCGCCGTCGCGCCCGCCCTTGAGATGGACATAGGCGATCTCGGCGATCGGCCGCCCGGTGAAACGGGTAGCCCCCGGCCGGTCGAAGGCGCCGCGCAGAACCATCGCGGTCTCCAGCGCCAGCTGTGGCGACAACAGGCTCTGCACCTGCCGCTCCGACGGTGGCGTGCCGGTCTTGAAGTCGATCAGGCGGACGCGGCCGTCGTCGAGGAGGTCGATGCGGTCGGCCCGGCCGGTGAGGCGGAAGGGCACGCCGTCGACGACCCATTTCAGATCGCCGGGAACCTCCGCGTGGCGTTCGGCGGTGGTCGGGTCGCGCTTCGCCTCCTCCTCGATCCACCAGGTCGCGATCGCCGCCAGACGGGCCCGCCACAGCGTCACCGTCTCGGGGAAGGCGGCGAAGGCGGCGAGCCGCTCCTCGCCGATGGCGATCAGCCGGTCGCGCGCCGCCGCGCCGCGCGGCGACAGCCCCTCCTCGACGAAGGCGGCGAGCACCTCGTGCACGAAAGTGCCGCGCTCGGCGACGCCGATCGCGGCGCCGATCGGATCGAGCGGATCGAGTTTCAGGATGCGCCGGGCGTAGATCGCGTAAGGGTCGCGGATCCAGGTCTCGATCTCGGTCACCGAGGCGCGTTGCGGGCGCAGCGCGAGCGGTGGGCAGGGGATCGGCCGGCCGATCGGCCGCGCGACGCCGTCGCCGCGATCGAGCCGGCGCGCGAGGGCGACGAGATCGGCGGCGCGTTCGCGCAGGCGCGCCTGTCCCGGCTTGCCGATCACGGTGGCGAGCCGCTGCAGCCAGCGCGAGGGCACGGTCGGCGTGCCGCCCGAACGCGCCGCGCGGGCGAGGATCACGCGCGGCGCCGCCGCCCCTTGCACGAAGTCGTGGGCGGCGAGACCGACGCGCCGCTCCGGCGCCTCGAGCGCCATCGACCGCCGCATCGGCCGCGACAACCACGGATCGGAGCGGGTGGTGATCGGCCAGATCCCCTCGTCGAGCCCGGCGAGCACCAGGAGATCGAAGGAGAGGAGACGCGCCTCGAGCGGACCGAAGACGAAGAGCCGCGCCCCCGGCGCCGTGCGCCGATTGGTCGGCAGATCGCCGATGAGCGCGTCGAGGAAGCCGGGCCAGGTGGCGCCGGAGAGTTGAATCGCGGTCGCCGGCTCGCGCGCGGCCTCCACCAGACCGGCGAGCGCCCGGGCGAGCGCCTCGCCCTCCTCGCCCTCGAAGAGCGCGGTGTCGGTGCCGGTCTCGTCGCGCGCGATCGCCCGCGCCGCCGCCACATGGGTCGCGACCCAGTCGGCGAGCGGCCGTTCGCGAAGGCCGGCCATCGCCTCGAGCGGGGCGACGAGCGCGAGGAGATCGACGAGCATGGCGCGGGCCGCCGCGCGGTCCTCCGCGCCCGGCCGGGCGCGCGCCGCCGCCGTCCGCCAGGGCGCCGCGTCGATCGCCTCGGCCGCCTCGTCGAAGGCGGCGAGAAGGCCGAGACCGCCCGGCGCCGGCGCGGGGCCGCGCAGCGCGATCAATTCGACGATCCTTCCGAGCCGCCGCGCCTCCTCGGCCGATCGTCTGAACCGCGCCAGCGGATGGGCGAAGAGCGCCGCCGTCGCCACCGGCTCGAAGCCGCCGAGCGCGACCTCGCCGACCAGCCGCAGCAGCGCCCCCGGCGGGGTGTGGCCGAGCGGGCGCCCGGCGGAATCGTCGATGTCGAGCCCCCAGCGCGCGAGCTCGGCCGAGACCCGTCGCGCCAGATTGCGATCCGGCGTGATCAGCGCGGCGGTGGCCTCGGGGTCCTCGATCGCCCGGCGCAGGGCCAGCGCCACCGCGACCGCCTCCTCCGCCTCGTTGCGCGCCTCGAGCAGCGACAGCCCGTCGAGCGCGCCGTCGAGGTCGAAACGGCCGGCGGAGACGTCGTCGGCGAAGACGCGCCAGCGCTCGGTGGTCGTGGCCGGCCGCATCGCCTCGCCGAGGAGCCGCCGCCGCGCCGCCGCTTCGGCCGGGCCGTCGTCGCCGAGCCGCGTCACCTCGGCCCGGTCGATCCCGAGCCGGTCGAGGAGGAGGCGCAGGCCGTATTGCGGATGCGACGGCACCGGCCGGTCGACGCCGTCCTCGCGCGGTTCGAGACCGGCCCAGGCGGCCTCGTCGAGATCGAAGTCGAGCCCCGGCAGCACCGCCGCGCCGCGCGGCAGCCGGGCGATGGTGGCGATCAGCTCGGCCGTCGCCGGCACCGAGCCGGTCGACCCGGCCGCGATCACCGGCCCCTTCGGCGGCCGCGCCGCGAGCCGCCGGGCGGCGGCGCGCACGGCGGCGTGGCGCCGCCGGGTCGGGTCGTCGCGGCCGGTCTCGGCGAGATGTTTCGGCCAGACGTCGGCGACGATCGACAGGAAGGTGCGGGTCAGTTGCCAATAGAGGGCGTGGTCCTCCGGCACGATCTCGGCGAGCCGGCTCCAGTCCGCGCCCTGGGATTCGACCTGATCCATCAGCCCGAGCAGCGCGTCGGAGAGGCGCACCGCCTCGGCCGGGCTGGTCGGCAGCGTCGGCATGGTCCGGGTCAGCGGATGGGTGGCGCCCCCGGCGAGGAGCCGCGTCCATCCGGTCACCAGCCGGGTCATCACCAGACGCCGCTCGAGCGGCGCGATCACCGGCTCGAGATCGACCTCGCCCTCGGCGAGCCCGTCGCCGTCCTCCTCGACGTCGCCGAAGGGGCGGATGTCCGGCAGGAGCGCCGCCCGTCCGAACCCGCGCGCCGCGATCTCGGCGAGAAAGGCGTCGCGCAGCGCGCGCCCGGCGCGCCGGGTCGGCACCATGACGGTGACGTCGGCGAGGAGGGTCGGATCGGACCCGTCGAAGCGAAAGTCGGGGACGAGCACGCCGTCGAGGAGCGCCGACACCAGGATCGGCAGGAACGGTCGCCCCGCCTCGATCGAGAAGACGCGCGGCGCCGAGGTCCGCGAGGAGGTCGATCCGGTCTCGTCCCGAAGGCTCAAGGGCTCGCTCCCGCGATCGAACGGCGTCGTCAGTCGGCGCTCTCGGCGATGGCGGCCTCGGCCTCACGAATCGCGCGCGGCGTGCCGACGTGCAACCATACACCACTCATCCGCTGCCCGAAGAGACGCCCCGCCTCGAGCGCGCGATCGAACAGACGGTTGAGCGAGAAGACCTCGCCGCGCGGCGCGCCCTCGAACAGGCGCGGATGGAGGATCGCCGCCCCGGAATAGACGAAGGGGGCGACGCGTCGCTCGGCGCGGCGCGAGAGCCGGCCGGTGTCGTCCATGGTGAAGTCGCCGAGCCCGTCGTAACCGATCGAGCCGACCGTCGGCGCCAGAAGGAGCAGGGCGTCCATCGTCGCCTCGTCCCAGCGCTCGGCCAGGAGGTCGAGGTTGGGCCGATAGCCCTCGATCCAGAAACTGTCGGAATTGATCAGATAGAACGGCGCCGTGCCGAGATCCGGCAGCGCCTTCACCACGCCGCCGCCGGTCTCGAGCAGCAGCGCGCGCTCGTCGGAGACGACGATTCGCGGCGTCTCGCACTTGGCGACGTGAACCTCGACCAGATCGGCGAGCCAATGGACGTTGACCACCGCCGTCTCGACCCCGGCGGCGCGCAGCCGGTCGAGCCCGTGATCGATCAGCGCGCGGCCGCCGACCTCCACCAGGGGCTTCGGCGTCGTCGCCGTGATCGGGCGCATGCGCTTGCCGAGACCGGCGGCGAGCACCATGGCGTGGGTCGGACGGGACAGGGGCGAGGAGTGTCGGGACGAGGACATGCGGGAAGCTACCGGAAGAACGGGCGATCAGCGGGCGAGGCGCCGGTCGGCCGGCACGACGTCCTCATACCAGAGCTTCAGCGGTCGCAACACAGGTTCGTCGAACACCCGGTCGAGGTAGTCCCACAGGCGCGGCAGATGGGCGAGATAATGTGGCTTGCCGTCGCGCGCCTTCAGCCGTGCGAAGACCCCGAGGATGCGCGTGTTGCGCTGCGCCGCCAGGATCGCATAGGCGCGGTCGAAGGCGGCCTGATCGAAGCCGGTGTCGTGGCGCCGCCGCGCCGCGACATAGGCGGCGCGCAGCTCCGCCTCGAGCGCGCGATCGACCGTCACCCGCGCGTCCTCGGCGAGCGAGACGACGTCATAGGCGGGGTGCCCGAGGATCGTGTCCTGGAAATCGAGCACGCCGACCCGGGCGAGCCCCTCGCGGTCGGCGAGCCAGAGCAGATTGGGCGAATGATAGTCGCGCAGGCACCAGGTCCGAGGCCCGGCGACGATCTCCTCGAACAGCGGCCGCCACAGCGCCAGGAACGAAGACCGCTCCTCGGGCGTCGCCGGCCGTCCCAGGAGATGCGGGATCCCCCAATCGAGGAAGACCGAGACCTCCGCCTCGAGATTGCCGAGGTCGTAGGCCGGCAGCGCATAGCGCTCGCCCTCGCCGTCGTCGAGGACCGACGGCAGATCGCGATCGTGCAACGCCGCCAGCAGTTCGACCGCCGCCCGGTAGCGCTCGACGATCGGCGCGGGCGGCGCCCCGGCGACGCAGGGCTCGGACCCGAGGTCCTCGAGCAGCATCAGGCCGCGATCGAGATCGTGGGCGAGGATCTCCGGCACCGAGACGCCCTGCGCCGCGAGCCCCAGCCCCAGGGCCAGGAACGGGCGCGGCCCCTCCGCGAGTTTGGCGGCGGCCCGCGCCGCGACCCGGGCGCGGCCGGCCGCGTCGTCGGGCTCGGGCGGATGGTTCATCAGCACGGTGGCGCCGTGGGCGTCGTGGATCCGCTCGTAGGAGCGCGACGAGGCGTCGCCCTGGAGATGGCGGCGATGGCCGCGCGGACTGCCGGCCGCCTCGAGAAAGGCGCGGATCGCCAGCGTCCGGTCGAGCCGCGCCCCCCAGGCCTCGGCCGGGCCGGTCATCCGCACGACGCGCTCGCCGGACGTCGCCCCGGCGCCGAGCGCCACCACCAGCATGTCCTCGGGCAGCCGATCCTCGGCGCGATCGGGCCATTCGACCAGCGCCGCGCCCTCGCGCAAGGCCTCGTCGAAGCCGAGCTCGTCGAGTTCGCTCGCCTCGCTCAGCCGATAGAGATCGTAATGGGAGACGGTGAGACGCGGCAGCGCATAGGCCTGCACCAGCGTGAAGGTCGGGCTCGGCGCCTCGAGCGCGTCGTCGTCGGCGAGCGCCCGGATCATCGCCCGCGCCAGCGTCGACTTGCCGGCGCCGAGATCGCCGACCAGCGCCACCACGTCGCCGACGCGCAGGATCGCGGCGAGGTCCTCGGCGAGCGCGACGGTCGCGGTCTCGTCGGCGAGCGTCAGGCGCAGATCGAGAAAGACCGTGTCGTCGCTCATCGGCGCCTCATTCCCCGGCGGCGGACAGGGGGGTCGACGAGGGCGCGTCGGACGAGGGCGCGGTCCCGGCGTCGCCGGCGGGAAGCGCCGGCAGGTGACACACGACCTCGGTGCCGCGTCCCTCGGTGGAGGTGATGCTCACCGTGCCGCCGTGCAGTTCGACGAAGTTCTTGACGATCGAGAGACCGAGCCCGGCGCCGCCGCGATGCGGCCCCTGGCGGCGGGTGTAGAAGCGTTCGAACACCTGCCGCAGCTGATCCTCGGGGATGCCGACGCCGTCGTCGGCGACCGAGAGCGTGATGCCGTCGCCGTCGCGCTTGGCGGTGACCTTGACGGTGCCGCCCTCGGTGGAGAAGGAGACCGCGTTGGAGAGCAGATTGAAGAGGATCTGGCGGATCCGCTTCTCGTCGGCGGTGACGGTGCCGAGATCGCCGGCGACGTCGGTGAGGAGGGTCAGCCGGCGCCCGGCGAGCCGGTCCTTGATGCCTTCGATCGCCCCGGCGATTGCCTCGGCGAGATCGACTTCGCCGAGTTCCAGCCGCATGATCCCGGCGTCGATGGTGGCGAGGTCGAGAATGTCGTCGACGATCGCCATCAGGGCCTGGCTCGAGGTCATGATGTGCTGGGTATAGTCGCGCTGCTTGTCGTTGAGCGGCCCGGTTCGGGTCTGATCGGCGAGGAGATGGGTGAAGCCGACGATGTTGGTCAGCGGCGAGCGCAATTCGTAGGAGACGAGGCCGACGAAGTCGGTCTTGATGTGATCGGCCTCCTCGAGCGCCTCGTTCTTCTCGACCAGCGCCCGCTCGACGTTGACCGTGTCGGTGACGTTGACGAAGGTGACCAGCGTCGCCCCGTCCGGCAGCGGTACGCCGGCATAGTCGAGCACCAGCCCGTCGCGCCGCTCGATCGTCCCGGCCAGCCGGTCGCGGTTCTCCGAGAGCCCGGTCACGGCGATCTTCAGCCGGTTCCAGGTGGTCGGGTCGTCGTGGAGGGTGGAGAGCGCCTTGACCACGTCGCCGATGTGCGGCTTGCAGGCGAGCACCGCCTCGTCGAGCCTCCACAGCGAGACGAAGGCCGGGTTCCACAGCCGCAGCCGGCCGTCGGAGCCGAACACCACCACGCCCTCGGAGAGATGGTCGAGGGTCTCGCCCTGGACCCGCACCAGCGCGTTGTGACGCTTCTCGAGGTCGAGCCGCTCGGTGACGTTCTCGTAGATGTAGGTGACGCCGCCCTGCGGATGCGGATTGGCGATGACGCGCAGCGTCTGCCCGTCGGGCAGGTGCCACCAGTGCTCGCGCGCGTCGAGGCTCTGATAGGCGACGTGGAGGTCGCGCTTCCACGAGCGCCAGTCGGCCTGTTCGGGCAGCTTGCGTGCCGCCCGGAGCTGGTCGAGCAGGGTGCCGTCGTCGGGCGAGGAATCGAGGAAGGCGGCGTCGAAGCCCCACAGGCCGCGGAAGGCGGCGTTGTAGAACTGGAGCCGCTTGTCGGCGCCGAAGATCGCCACGGCGGTGGCCAATTGATCGAGGGTGCGGGCGTGGAAGTCGACCGTGCGGCGCAGCTCCGCCTGGATCTGCTCGAGGTTGGAGACGTCGATGGCGATGCCCGCCTCGCCGTGGGCGGAGGCGACGTCGACCACGTCGTAGGTCACGCGCTTGCCGCTCACCACCACCGGCAGACGCAGATCGACCGCCAGCGCCTCGTTGCGCGCCTGGGCGATCGCCTTGCGGCCGGCGCCGTCGAGAAGTTCCAGTCCGCCGTCGATCGCCTGCGCCGGATCGACCGCGTCGACCGCCCGGGCATAGGCCTGATTGACCCAGGCGAGCCGGCCGTCGAGACCGCGCATCCACACCGGGCTCGGCATCGCCTCGAACAGCGCTCGCATCGCCTCGACGTCGGCGAGGAGCCGGCGGTGGCGTTCGGCCAGTTCGGCATGCTCGCGCCGCTCGCCGGTGAGATCGGAGAAGCGCACGAAGGGGCGCCCGCCCGCCATCCGGCCCATGCCCTCGATATGCGTGCCGGAGCGGGTGCCGAGTTCGAGATCGAACGGGGTCCCACGCTCGCGCAGCGCCGCGACGGCGCGGTCGAGTTCGGCCGCCGAGGTGGTGGTCAGCCAGGATCCGAAGGCGAGGAATTCGGCGCGGTTCTTCGGCGCGGCCGCGTCGGGCCCGAGCAGGCCGAGCAGCAACGGCGCCTCGCCGGGCGCGCCCCAGGCGAGGATCAGTTGATCGTCGGAATCGAGCAGCGCCTCGGCCCGGTCGACCTGCGCCTTGAGGTCGGCATTGTCGGCGCTGAGCCGGGCGATCGTCGCTTCCGCGCGCGTGCGCGCGCGCATCATGCCGGCGGCGGAGGCGACGGCGACGGCGATGACGCCGATCATCGAGGCGGTGAGCATGATCTGGTGCGTGGAGACGACGTCGACCTTGTCGGCGGCGGCGGCCACGTCGAGGCTCTCGAAGAGCCCCGCAGCCGCGAGTGCCACGCTCGCCGTCGATCGTCGGAGCGACGCCGGAATCCGTCCTCCCCTCCGCCCCCACATGTCGAAGGTCCTCTCGTCTCGCACGACTGGCTTGGCTGATCGGACTTCGTCGAAGAATACGCGGTCGAAGCCCCCCCGAATCACCGTCAAGATACCGTGTCGGCGCGGGGCTGAGGAGAGTCGGACCCATGAAAACGCGAAGGGCGCGGCGAAATTCCGCCGCGCCCCCAGATGTCGTGGGAAGGAAGACTTCCGATCAATAGCGATAGTGGTCGGGCTTGAACGGACCGGCGGTGGGAACGCCGATGTAGTCGGCCTGTTCCTGCGACAGGGACGACAGCTGCACGCCGAGCTTGGCGAGGTGCAGCATCGCCACCTTCTCGTCGAGCTTCTTGGGCAGGGTGTAGACGCGGTTCTCGTACGCCGCGCCGTTGGTCCACAGCTCGATCTGCGCCAGCGTCTGGTTGGTGAAGGACGCCGACATCACGAAGGACGGGTGGCCCGTGGCGTTGCCGAGGTTCACCAGACGGCCTTCCGACAGCACGATGAGGCGCTTGCCGTCCGGGAACACGACGTGGTCGACCTGGGGCTTGATGTTCTCCCACTTGTAGTTGCGCAGCGCCCCGATCTGGATCTCGGCGTCGAAGTGGCCGATGTTGCAGACGATGGCGTTGTCCTTCATCGCCCGCATGTGGTCGGCGGTGATGACGTCCTTGTTGCCGGTGGCGGTGACGAAGATGTCGCCGCGCGGAGCGGCCGCTTCCATGGTGACGACCTCGTAGCCCTCCATCGCCGCCTGCAGCGCGCAGATCGGGTCGATCTCGGTGACGAGCACGCGGGCGCCGCCGTTGCGGAGCGAGGCGGCCGAGCCCTTGCCGACGTCGCCGTAGCCGGCGACGACCGCGATCTTGCCGGCGAGCATCACGTCGGTGGCGCGGCGGATGCCGTCGACCAGCGATTCACGGCAGCCGTAGAGATTGTCGAACTTCGACTTGGTGACGCTGTCGTTGACGTTGATCGCCGGGAACGGCAGGCGGCCCTGCTCGGTCAGCTGATAGAGGCGATGGACGCCGGTGGTGGTCTCCTCCGAGACGCCCTTGATCGAGGCGCGCACCTTGGCGAACCAGCCCGGCTGGGCGGCAATGCGCTTCTTGATCTCGGCGAAGAAGGCGATCTCCTCCTCGTTGCCCGGCTTGTCGAGGATGGAGATGTTCTTCTCCGCCTCGGCGCCGAGGATGACGTACATGGTGGCGTCGCCGCCGTCGTCGAGGATCATGTTCGGCACGCCGCCGTCGTGCCAGTCGAAGGTGCGGGCGACGAAGCCCCAGTACTCCTCGAGGCTCTCGCCCTTGTGGGCGAAGACCGGGATGTTCGCGGCCGCGATGGCGGCGGCGGCGTGATCCTGGGTCGAGAAGATGTTGCACGACGACCAGCGCACCTCGGCGCCGAGCGCGGTCAGCGTCTCGATCAGGACGCCGGTCTGGATGGTCATGTGCAGGCAGCCGGCGATGCGGGCGCCCTTCAGCACCTGCGACGGGCCGTATTCGGCGCGCACCGCCATCAGGCCGGGCATCTCGGTCTCGGCGATGTCGAGCTCCTTGCGGCCCCAGGGCGCGAGGCTCATGTCCTTGACGGCGTAATCGGTGAACTGGGTCATGTCGATCTCCGGAAGACCCGAGGGCGAGGCCCCCGTCGTCGGGCGCGCGCGGGCGGCCGCGACGCGAAGAAGGCACCCCCTCCGAGGCGGAGCGGGCGCGCGATGGCGGGGTTATAATCGAGCCGTCCGGCAGGGGCAATAAGGATATAAAGATTTCTTTATATCGAGCTTCCCACGGACCCGGCGCCCTCGCTTCCGTCGCCACGAGAAAGCCGCGATCGCGGCCCGACCTGTCGCCTCCGACGCAGGCGAGGAGGGCCTCATGGAGATCGAAGTTCCCGGATCCGAGAGCGTGGCGACGCGGGATCGCTTCAACAATTCCATCGCCGTGGCGGTGGCTCTGGTGTCCGCCTTCATGGCGGTCTCCAAGATCAAGGACGACAACGTCGTCCAGGCCATGCAGAAGGCGCAGGCCGAGACGGTCGACTTCTGGAACGAGTATCAGGCCCGCCGCCAGCGCCAGTTCGGCGTCGAGCTGGCGATCGAACAGGCCCGCGCCTCGATCCCCGCCTCGCCGGAGCGCGACGCGAAACTCGCCGAATGGAAGAAACAGGCCGACGTCTTCAAGGCGCGCGCCGAGGAATCCGCCACCAAGGCCAAGGCCCGCGCCGCCGACTACGACGCCGGCAACGACCGCGACGATCTCTTCGACCTCTCCGACGCGATGCTGTCGATCTCGCTCGCCCTCTTCGCGGTGACGGCGTTGACGCGGGTGCGCTGGCTCTTCGGCCTCGCCGGGGTCCTCGGCCTTGGCGGCGCCGTCTTCGGCGTCGCCGGCTTCAACGGCTGGACCGCGCTCCATCCCGATTTCCTGGTGTCGATCCTCAACTGATCGCCAGCACCGGCCTCAGCGTCGCCGTGATCCAGTCGATCACGGCGACGACCGCCGCCTCGTGCCGCCGTTCCGGGCGCACCAGCAGCCACACCTCGCGCCGCGCCACCGGCTCGACGCCGCTGAGACGCGTCATGCGCGGATCGTTCGCGCCGATCAGGAACGGCAACACAGCGCGATGGCCGCCCGCCACCGCCTCGGCGATGGCGCCGATCCGGTTGGAGCGGAAACTCGGCAACAGGCCCGGAAAGGCGGTGGCGAGCCATCGGCTCTCCGGCACGTGGTCGAGCGCCTCGCCGTAGCCGGCGATCGGCCGATCGGCCGCGCCGTCGTCGCCGGCCGGACCGTAGAAGCCGAAGACGAGATCGCCGAGCCGCCGCGCCAGCGCCTCGTCCGCCGCCGGCCGCGCCAGCCGGAGCGCCACGTCGGCCTCGCGCGCGGCGAGCGAGACGTTGCGATCCTCGCCGTCGACCTCGAGCCGGACCCCGGGGTGGCGCGTCCGGAACGCCGCGACCGCCGGCGCCAGCACCCGCGTCGCCAGAAGGTCGACCGCCGAGATCACCACCGTGCCGGAGAGCCGCAGCCGATCGTCGTCGAGCTTGGCGTCGATCCGCGTCGCCGCCGCCGCCATCGCCTCGAGGTCGGCCATCAAGGCGAGAGCCAGGGGGCGCGGGCGATGGCGCCGCTCGATCCGGTCGAACAGCGGTTCGCCGATCCGCTCCTCGAGACGGGTGAGCCGGCGCGACGCGGTGGTCTGGTCGACGCCCCGGCGCCGCGCCACCGCCGCGAGCGTGCCGGCCTCGGCGAGGTCGAGGATCAGGTGGAGGTCGTCCCAGTCGATGGGGAAGGGCCGGCGCATGTTCGTCTCTGCGTTTTTGCAGGATTGCCTCCGATCATCGCCGATTTCAACGGATCTGTCGCCGGGTGATGAAGGGGCGACCCCACTCTCGAGCCCCGGAGCCGATCATGTCCGCGTCCCCCCTTCCGCCCACGACCCTCCTGGCGATGGCCGGCGCCGTCCCGCCCCTGCCGAACCTCGCCGAGGCGACGCTGATCCTGATCGATCTGCAGACCGAATATCGCGAGGGTCCGCTCGCCCTCGTCGGCGTCGAACCGGCGATCGCCCGGGCCGCGACCCTTCTCGCCGCCGTGCGCGCCGCCGGCGGCCGGGTCGTCCACGTCGCTCATGCCGGCCGGCACGGCGGCGCCTTCGACCGCGCCGCCCCGCGCGGCGCCGTCGTCGCCGAGGTCGCGCCGGAGGCGGGCGAGCCGGTGGTCGAGAAGCGCCGCGTCTCCGCCTTCGTCGAGACCGATCTCGCCCGGCATCTGCCGGCCCCCGGCGCCGCGCCGCTGATCGTCGCGGGCTTCATGACCCACAACTGCGTCTCCTCGACCGTGCGCGAGGCCTCCGATCGCGGCTTCGCGGTGACCGTCGTCGCCGACGCCTGCGCCACCCGCGACCTGCCGGCCCCCGACGGCGGCGTCGTCGCGGCCACCGATCTCCACCGTTCGAGCCTCGTCGCCCTGTCGGATCGCTGCGCCCGCATCGTCACGCTCGCCGACCTGCTCCCGGCCGGGTGAGGCCTGCCACGCGGCTCTTTCGGGGCGCGCTCGCGGCTCTTGGGCCGGGCCGCGAGGCGTGTTAGACGATCGTTCAGTCGGGGCGTCTCCCGATCCCGCGCCGAGACCCCCGAACCCTCCGAGCCCACATGAGCCCGACCGCCGCGTCCGATCGCTCCAGCCGTCTCCTCGGCGTCGCCCTGGTCGCGGCGGCGACCCTGTCGTGGTCGCTGACCGGCTTCTTCACCCGTGTGCTCGGCACCGATCTCTTCACCACGCTCGCCGGGCGTTCCGCCTTCGGCGTCGTCTTCCTGGTGATCCTGTTCTCGGTGCAGGAGGGGCGGGCGGCCCCGCGCGTCTTCATGAGCATGGGGCGGATGGGCGTCGCCCAGGCGGTCGCCAGCGTCGTCTGCGCCTTCGCCACCATCGCCTCGCTCTACAACACCTCCGTCGCCGACAATGCGGTGATCGGCGCCACCTCGCCCTTCGCCGCCGCCGTCCTCGCCCGGATCTTCCTCGGCGAGCGGGTGCCCCCGCGCACGATCGTCGCCGGCCTCGTCTCGCTGGTCGGGGTGGCGATCGTCGTCTCAGGCTCGCTCGGTCACGGCCGCCTCTTCGGCGATGCGCTGGCGGTGGTGATGATGCTCGCCTTCGCCGCGATGATCGTCATCGCGCGCGCCGCGCCGTCGATGCCGGTGGCGCCGCCCAACATCCTGGCGGTGGCGCTGAACTTCGTCGTCGCCGCGCCCTTCGCGCATCTCGCCGGGGTGGCGCCGGTCGACTGGGGCCTGCTGGCGGCCTTCGGCTTCACCAACTTCCTCCTCGCCGGAACCCTGTTCCTGGCGGGATCGCGCCGCATCCCGGCGGCGGAATCGGCGCTGATCGTCGCGCTCGATCTGGTCTTCGGCCCTTCGGTCGTGTGGGCCGCCTTCGGTGAGGCGCCGACGCGCGAGGGGCTGATCGGCGGCGCCGTCGTGCTGGCGGCGGTGATCGGCCACGTCGTCGCCGGTGCCCGCCGGGCGCCGGTCGTCGCGGTCTGCGCCGAGGCGCCGCCGGTGGCCGTCGCTCACCGCGAGGCGTGAGTCCCGAACCGTCGCGCCAGCGCCGCGTCGAGGGCGATCCGCCCCGGCCCGATCACCAGGATCGCCGCGGCGAGCGCCGCCCACGGCAAATGGAAATTGGCCCAGCCGTCGGGAATGGTGAGCTGGATGATCGCCGTCATGATCAGGAGCCCGAGCGCCGCGAAGCGGGTGGCGAGGCCGAGCACCAGCAGGATCGGCAGGACGATCTCCGCCGTGCCCGAGAGAAACGCCGTCACCTCCGGCACCGGAAACGGGATCTCGGCCCCGAAGAGATGCAGGCGAAATTCGTCCTGGAAGAGAAAGAGCGCCCCGCCGGAGAGGACGAAGGGTGCGTCCCACTTCGTCAGGCCCGACTTGAAGAACGGCACCGCGAGCGCGAAGCGGAGCATCAGCGAGACCAGCGACGGCGACAGCCGCCCGAGGAGCCGGTCGGCTCCGGCGACGAGGCCGGCGAACGAGGGGCGCGCGGGCGCGGCGACGGGCGGGGCGGGGGAAAGCTCGGCCATGGGCATGGCGATCTCCTTCGTGAGGTCGAACGGGGTGTCGGGGCGGGGCGTCAGGCGATGCCGATCACCACGCCGAGCCGGAAGAGCGCGGTGAGCCGGTCGCCGAGATCGAAATCGGCGGCGACGTCGAGGGCGGCGTCCGCCGCCGCGCCGAGGCTCTCGCCGAGCATCAGCGCCGCGACGAAGGCGGCGTCGGCGGACGTCACCACGACGACGATCACCTCGGCGTCCGGCCGCGCCACCAGCACCGTCTCCGGCCCCTCGGTCGCGAGCGGCGCGGGCTCGCCCACGCCCTGATGCGCCGCCCAGATCGAGCCGATCGGAAAGGCCGAGGCGGTGAGCGACAGCGAGGGATGGAGCCGCAACCCGTGCCGCATCAGCGCTTCCGGCGCGATCGCCGCGCAGTCGGCGAGGGCGATCGGCGCCGCCTCGCCGGCATGATGCGCCCGCATCCACGCCGCCTCGAGCCGGACCATGTCGACGAGCCATGGCCAGACCTCGGCGACGTCGCTCGCCCCCAGCCGATCGGCGAAGGGATCGGCCCATTCCTGCGCGACCGGGCCGATCGGCGGGTCGGAAAGGAAGAACCGGCGCCCGATCGCCCGGAAGGCCTCGTCGCCGACGAGCCGCCGGGAGACCGGGAAGAGATCGTCGAGGACGCCGAGCCGCGCCACCCAGGCATTGTTGCGATAGACCGCGAAACGCGAGGCGAGATCGCCCCGCGCGACGATCGCGTCCGTCGGCGGCGGCAGGGCCGGATCCGCGATCGCCGCGGCGAAACGGGCGACGATCGCGTCGGCGGGCGTCGGGGCGGTGGCGTCATGCGGCGGCATCGAGCGTCTCCCGGGCGTGATCGAGGATCGCCTGCGCCGTGGCCGCTTCCGCCGCCAGGGTCGCGAAGGGCGGGATCGCGGCATCCCATTCGATCAGCGTCGGCAGCGGGCCGGTCCGCTCGATCAGATGCCGGTAGAGCGCCCACACCGACGGCGGCGTCGGCGCGTCGTGCGTGTCGATCGCCAGCGGCAGGCCGGCGGCGTCGACCGTGTCGAACCGCCCGGCGAGATGGACCTCGCCGATCGCGTGGAGCGGCAGGGCGTCGAGAAAGGCGGTCGCGTCGAACCCGTGGTTGATCGCGGAGACCTCGACATTGGCGACGTCGAGCAGCAGCCCGCAGCCGGTCGCGCGGATCACCTCGGCGAGGAATTCGGCCTCCGGGATCGTGCTCGCGGCGAAGCGCACGTAGGTCGAGGGGTTCTCGAGGAGCATCCGCCGCTTCAGCCGGCTCTGCACCCGATCGACGTGGTCGATCACCGTCGCCAGCGTCTCCTCCGTGTAGGGGAGCGGCAGCAGGTCGGCGAGGGGGCCGCCGTGGCTCGACCAGGCGAGATGTTCGGAAAAGCTCGCCGGCTCGTAACGCGCGAGAAGCGCGGCGAGACGGTCGAGATGGGCCTCGTCGAGCGGGCCGGGATGACCGATCGACAGGCCGACGCCATGGATCGAGAGCGCGTGGTCGGCGCGCAGCGCCTCGAGACGGCGATGCGACGGCCCGCCGGCGCCCATGTGGTTCTCGGCATGGACCTCGAGGAAGCCGAGGCCGGCGCCGCCTTCGCGGATCGCCTCGAAATGCTGCGGCTTGAAGCCGATGCCGGCACGAGGCGGCAGCACGGGCGCGAAGGTCGTCGGCGCCGGGGGGAAGGGCAGGGCGGGCATGGGCGGAACCTCGGTCGAGGAGGGGGGGGCCGCCGGCCGCGTCCCCGGGGGGAAGGCGCGGCCGGCGGCGCGGGGCATCACATCTTGGGCAGGTCGCGATCGAGCGCGGCGAGCGAGCCCATGCGGCCGCCCGGCAGCTTCATCGTGGTGCAGGTGCCCTTGGCGACGGCCTTCCAGGAATTGCCCTGATAGTCCACCTTGGAGGTGCCGGCGCAGGTGGTGCCGGCGCCGGCGGCGCAGTCGTTCTGCCCCTTCAGCGCCACGCCGAAGCACTTCTCCTTGCTCATGTCCTCGGCGGCGGCCGGGGCGGCGGTGAGGGCGGCGGCGCCGAGAGCGCCGGCGAGCGAGGCGAGGACGGCGAGGGAGGCGGTGCGGCGGTTCATGGGGATGTCTCCGTGTCTCGGTGTGAGAACCTTGGGGGTGAGGACGAAGGCGTCTCTCGTAGGGGCACTACGAAGTTCCCCGGACCCGCGTTACGCCGGTCACGCAGCCGTGATCGCAAAATTCGTCACGACGGTGAAAGGCTCTTCCGTGTAACGATCGGCTTCGTGCGCGCGTATAGCCTTCGGGAGCCTCGACGACCGTGGACCGGAACGATGTGATCAACGGACGCGAAGCGACCGAACGCATGTGGAGCGATTGGATGCGGGCCGGCATCGCCGGCGACGCGCGCGCCTATCGTTCCTTGTTGGAGGCGCTCACCCCGCGCCTGCGCGCCCTGGTGGCGCGGAGCCTGACGCGGGCCGGCGCGAGCGGCGCCGACATGGAGGACGTCGTGCAGGAGACCCTGCTCGCCATTCACCTGAAGCGACACACCTGGGAACCGAGCCAGCCGCTCGCCCCCTGGGTCTGGACCATCGCGCGCAACAAGACCATCGACGCGCTGCGCCGGCGCGGCCGCCGCGTCGAACTGCCGGTCGACGACTACGCCGACTTCCTCCCCGCCCCGGCCGAGCGCGACCCGACCGAGGGCGGCGACGTCGAGCGTCTCCTGGGGTCGCTCGGCGAACGCCAGCGCGACATCGTCCGCTCGATCGGCGTCGAGGATCGGTCGATCCGCGAGACCGCCGATCGGCTCGGCATGAGCGAGGGTGCCGTCCGCGTCGCCCTCCACCGTGGCCTCAAGGCCCTGGCGGCTCTCTATCGCAGGAGCGAAGCATGAAGACCGAGGACCTCATCGCCGCGCTCGCCGCCGACGGCGCCACCGTCGAGGCCCCGCCCGCCCGCCGCGCCGGCACCGCGCTCCTCGTCGGCGCGCTGATCGCGGCGGTGATCTTCGCCGTCCTGATCGGCCCGCGCCCCGATTGGCGCGCGGCGATCGAGACGGTGCGCTTCCCCTTCAAGTTCGTGCCGCTGATCCTCCTGGCGATCGGCGGGATCGGCGGCCTGATCCGCCTGTCGCGGCCGGACGGACGCCTCGGCGTCTTCGCCGCGATCCTGGCGCTCGCCGCCGGCCTGCTCGTCGGCTCTGTCGTCGTCGAACTCGCGGTGGTGCCGGCCGACCGCTGGGCCCGTCTGGCGATGGGTCACAATGCCCGGCATTGCCTGACGCTGACGCCGTTCCTGGCGATCGCCCCGCTCAGCGCGGCGCTGATCGCCGCCCGGCACGGCGCCACCACCCGCCCGGCGCTGACCGGCGCGGTGGCCGGTCTCGCCGCCGCCGGCGTCGGCGCGCTGCTCTATGCGATGAACTGCAACGACGACAGCCCGCTGTTCGTGGCGCTGTGGTATCCGCTGGCGGTGGCGATCGTCGCCGGGGCCGGCGCCCTCTTCGGGCGCCGCCTTCTGGTCTGGTGAGCGCCCTCTTCGGGCGCCGCCTTCTGGTTTGGTGAGCGGCCCTCTTCGGGCGCCGGTTCCTGGTCTGGTGGGCGCGCTCTTCGGGCCCGCCGGCCGTTCAGGTGAGACCGATCGTCTCGAGGTCAAAAAGTTATATTGCAAATATCACTTTGATCGGCTAGACGAGGACGATCTCCCGTCCCGTCTCTCTCCCGTGACATGCGGACGGTTCGGTCGCTCCCGAGAGGCATCCGGGACGGTCGAGGAGGTCATCGGCGCGGGCGACCGTGCCGGGACGTCGGCGGTCGTCGTGACCCGTCCCTTGCTCTCAACGGGGTGCGGCGGCCGTCGTCTCCGTCTTCCGCGAGACTACGGATGCCCGTGCGTCGGGCTTCCGTTAGACAAGAGGCGGACGCGTACCGATCGAAACGGACGGCCGCAGCGGGCGAGCGACCATGCGATTGACCAGCTACTCGAACTTTTCACTGCGGACGTTGATGGTCGCCGCCATGCGCGACCCGCAACTGTCGACGGTGCAGGAAGTGGCGGAGGCCTTCGGCATCTCGCGCGCCCATCTCGTCAAATGCGTCCATCAACTCGGCCAGTGGGGCTATCTCGTCAACGTGCGCGGCAATCGCGGCGGTTTCCGCCTGGCCCGTCCGGCGGCCGAGATCACGCTCGGCGAGGTGGTGCGCCGCACCGAGGAGGGGTTCGATCTCGTCGAGTGTTTCGACCCGGCGACCGCCACCTGTCCGCTGGTCGGCCGCTGCCGCCTGTCGACGGCCCTGAAGAGCGCGCGCGACGTCTTCCTCGCCGAACTCGACGGCATGACCGTCGCCGACATCATCACCAATCGCGGCGAGATCCTCGACATCCTCCGCCTCGACGCGCCGGGGCGCGCCGCCGGCTTCGATTGCGGTGTCGAGCGGCGTCCGGCGAGCGGCGATCAGCACGCCGACGGCATCGACACGCCCGCGTCGAAATCCATGTCGGCGGCGATGTCGGCGAGGCTCCAGCCCTTCAACTCGTTCTTGAAGGCCGAATAGGCCCGCTCGCACGCCACCCGCAACAGGCAGGCGGTGACGATCCGGCATTCCTCGTCCTGGGCGAGCCGGCACGGGAACAGGTTCTCCTCCCCCTCGAACAGCTCGATGATCTCCATCACGTCGATGCTCTCGGCCGCCCGCGCCAGCTTGTAGCCGCCGCCGTTGCCGCGCCGCCCGCGGATGTAGCCGGCCCGCATCAACTCGTGACAGGACTTCACCACCAACGATTCCGACAGGCCGAGATGGCGCACCATCTCCGGCATCGTCACCGGCCGGCCCGGCGACTTGCGGCAGATCATCAGAATGCGCAGGGCGCCGTTGGTGGAGGGGTTGAGATGCATCGCGGGATCCACATGGAGACGGCCGGCGCGACGGCGAGGCCGCGACGAGCCCCACACCCTAGCGCAGGTCGCGCCGGCTTTGATCCGCAGACATACGGAGAAAACCGTGTCGCGCCGGCCCGATCGGCGGGAATTCCGGGCCTTTCGCCTTGACGGCGCGCGCGGCTGCCCTATTGCATCGCCCGATGAACGCCCTCACCCCCCTCTTCTCCCATCGCAAGCATTGGGCGCACCGCTTCGGCACCGCGCCCTTCCTGCCGATGTCGCGCGCCGAGATGGATCTCCTCGGCTGGGACGCCTGCGACGTGATCCTCGTCACCGGCGACGCCTATGTCGATCACCCTTCCTTCGGCATGGCCATCGTCGGCCGTCTGCTGGAGGCGCAAGGGTTCCGCGTCGGCATCATCGCCCAGCCCGACTGGACCTCGGCCGAGCCCTTCAAGGCGCTCGGCCGGCCGACACTCTATTTCGGCATCACCGGCGGCAACATGGATTCCATGGTCAACCGCTACACCTCCGACAAGCGGCTGCGCCACGACGACGCCTATACGCCCGGCGGCGAGGGCGGCAAGCGTCCCGATCGTGCCGTCATCGTCTATGCCCAGCGCGTCCGCGAGGCCTATCGCGACGTGCCGGTCGTGCTCGGCGGCATCGAATCCTCGCTGCGCCGCATCGCCCATTACGACTACTGGTCCGACAAGGTCCGCCGCTCGATCCTGGTCGATGCCAAGGCCGACATCCTGATCTACGGCAATGCCGAGCGCGCCCTGGTCGATGTGACCCATCGCATCGCCAAGGGGGCGAAGCCGGCCGAGCTCGACGACGTCCGTGGCGTCGCGCTGATGAAGCCGGCGGTGCCCGAGGGCTGGACCGAGGTCCACGCCGACGATCTCGACGTCGCCGACGAGGGGGCCCGCAAGTCCGGCCCGATGTCGGTCGTCCGCCTGCCGGCCTTCGAGCAGGTCGCTCAGGATCGCGAGGCCTATGCGCGCGCCTCCCGCGTGCTCCACCGCGAGTCGAACCCCGGCAACGCCCGTCCGCTGGTCCAGCGCCACGGCGACCGCGAACTCTGGGTGACGGCTCCGCCGATCCCCCTGACGACGCCCGAGATGGACGGCGTCTACGATCTGACCTACGCCCGCGCGCCGCACCCCGCCTATGGCGACGCCAAGATCCCCGCCTGGGAGATGATCCGCTTCTCGGTGACGATCATGCGCGGCTGTTTCGGCGGTTGTTCCTTCTGCTCGATCACCGAGCACGAGGGCCGCATCATTCAGTCGCGCTCGGAAGGCTCGATCCTGAAGGAGATCGAGAACGTCCGCGACAAGACCGAGGGCTTCACCGGCATCATCTCCGACATCGGCGGCCCCACCGCCAACATGTATCGGATGGCCTGCAAGGACCGCGAGACCGAGGCGCTCTGCCGCAAGCCCTCCTGCGTCTTCCCCGACGTCTGCCCGAACCTGAACACCTCCCACGACGATCTGATCAAGCTCTATCGCAAGGCCCGCGCGGTGCCGGGCGTCAAGCGGGTGATGGTCGCCTCGGGCGTGCGCTACGATCTCGCGGTGAAGTCGCCGGCCTACATCAAGGAACTGGTCGCCCACCACGTCGGCGGCTATCTCAAGATCGCCCCGGAACACACCGAGGAGGGTCCGCTCTCCAAGATGATGAAGCCGGGCATCGGCTCCTACGACCGCTTCAAGCAGCTCTTCGATGCGGCGGTCCAGGCGGCGGGGAAGAAGTACTTCCTCATCCCCTATTTCATCGCCGCCCATCCCGGCACGTCGGACGAGGACATGATGAACCTCGCCCTGTGGCTGAAGAAGAACAAGTACCGTGCCGATCAGGTCCAGACCTATCTGCCCTCGCCGATGGCGCTGTCGACGGCGATGTATCACTCCGGCGTCAACCCGCTGAAGGGCGTGCGCCACGGCGGATCGGAAGAGGTCGAGACGGTGAAGGGGCTGCGCCAGCGCCGCCTCCACAAGGCGTTCCTCAGATACCACGACGCCGAGAACTGGCCGCTCCTGCGCGAGGCGCTGAAGGCGATGGGCCGGGCCGATCTGATCGGCCCCGGCAAGCATCAGCTGGTCCCCGCCTGGCAGCCGCCCGGCACCGGCCTCACCGGCGGCGAAGGGAAGCGCATGGGCGCCAAGAAGGGTGCTCAGGTCTTCCTCACCAAGGGGGTGGAGCGGCCGGGCCGTCCCTCGCCGATCGCGGCGTCGCCGTCCGAGCCGCCGGCCCGCAAGGGTCCCGGCGGCGGTGGTGGAGCCGGTGGCCCCGGCGGGCGCGCCAAACCGGGCGCCGGTCGCCCGCGCGGACCGGCGAAGCGCGGCTGAGGCCGCGCCCACCCACCGTCACGGCATCCGCGAGGCGGTGCGAATCGTCTCGCCGTCGACGGTGAAGACGCCGTGACCGCGGTGGTGCAGGGTCCGGGTGTCCTCGACCGTGGGATTGCGCCAGGCCTTGATCACCTCGAGCACGCGAATGCCGAAGCGATCGGCGAGGCTCGCGTCGATCACCCGGCATTCGAGATCGACGAAACACTCGCCGATCAGCGGCGCGCCGACCGTCGTGGCGGCGAGCGGGGTCAGACCGAAGGCGGCGAACTTGTCCTCGCTGCGGCCCGACGAATTGCCGACCGCCACCACCGCCGCCAGGAGATCGGCGGAGGGCAGGCCGATCACGCATTCGCCGGTGGCGGTCAGGGCGGCGGCGGAATGGTCGGCGTCGGAAAGGACGCAGGCGATGCGCGGCGGCACGAACTCCACCATCATGTGCCAGGACATGGTCATGACGTTGGCGCGCTCGCCGCGCCGGGTGGTCAGCAACACCACCGGGCCGGGCTCGAGGTAGCCGTAGACCTCGCCCAACGGAAGGTCGACGAGCATGTCGGGGGCGGGAAATCCGCCCGCCGGAACCGGGGTCGTCATGGCGGGGTCTCCTCGTGGCTGGCACGATCGGCGGCCCCTTTTCCCGGGACCGCGACCGTCGTCGGAAGAGAGCGCACTCTACACCCGCCGTGGTCGCGACGCCCCGCGACGATGGGCGCAGGTAGAATACCTCACCCCCGCGCGAACCGATCCTTGAGCGCCAGGAACTTCGCCTCGAACAGGAAATAGGAGAGGCTGGCGAGCGCGATCGAGACCGGCGCCATCACCGCGAAGTCGACCACCGGCTTCGGCAGGCCGGTCGCCGTCGCCCAGGCCTCGAGCGGCAGCCACGCCTCGGCGAAGACGCCGACCGGCAGATGCACGACATAGAGCCCGTAGGAGATCAGCCCGAGATATTTGAGCGGCCGCGTCTCCATCACCCGGGTGAGAAGGCTCGCCGGGTTCTGCAACACGTGGATCAT